>Ga0207968_100005_pt1 | contig 108878 bp, 80 predicted proteins | sample LakWasMet21_HOW5_2_FD_183867 | JGI IMG/M metagenome (GOLD analysis project Ga0207968, IMG submission 183867) | Freshwater sediment methanotrophic microbial communities from Lake Washington under simulated oxygen tension - Sediment Metagenome... | ecosystem: Environmental > Aquatic > Freshwater >...
AAAAGGTCCCGATCGGCCGTCATGCCAATGAAGGTCACCTTGTGCATCGTGACAAGACTCATAACACTTCCTCTGACTCAGCTTGGCGTTGCTGTAGCTGTTTTTTCTTGGCGAGCTTGGAAGTGACCACGCTGGCTCGCTCGGCATCGCCAAGGAAAATGCGTATTTTTTGGATATTCTGCTTAGCAGTGGGAATCAGGATTTTTTCGAACAGATTGACTCGTTGCGTGATCCTTCGCACCTGAATTTGAAGAATACGCTGGCGCTCGCCGGCAATCTCGGCGCGCATGCGCTGCTCCGCGGCATCCTTCAAGCGTTGTACCAGCGTGTCAACCCAGGGCGGCGTAGCAAGCCGGGAATAGTCGGCGACCGTACAGTCGATGCTGTCCAGAAAGGGCAGTTTCACGCCGACGACATTCCGTTCGACAACCTTATAACTGTTGAATCTTACGAGTCCGCCAAGACGAAATTCCTTGTCGGCAAGCATGGGCAACTCCTCGCCGATCCGGGTTTCCAGAGCGTCCACGGCGGATTGGGCGGCCGCATAGTCTTCCTGGGCTTTTTTTTCTTCCATCGTCAACTGCCGGCGTTTCAGATCAAGCGAGGGCAACAGCCGCTGGTACAGCTTCAGCTGTTCCTGCTGCTCATGTAGCGCGTGTTTGCTAAGTTTGAGCTTCGCCATAACCATTTACGCAACTTGATCCACAGTTTCACTCTCTTCGGCCTCGCTATGGGCAGATTTTGGGAAATATTTATCGATCAGGTTTTGCTTCATCAACAGTTCCTTGGGATCGAAGCATTCAGAGAGAGTCAACCAGCAGAAATCCAGCGCCTCAATAACCGGCAGTGAAACGTCGATATCCATGAATCTCTCCTTGAACAAACGGCCGAACTTGAGTAATTTTTCGTCGAAAGGTGAAAGCTCAAAGGCCATGGCCTGTTTTTTTTGCGCTTCCACCGCGCCGGAGTAAAAGCGGATCATGGTATTCATAATCTGGCTGTGATCCTCGCGAGTGGCTTTGCCGACGACATGCTGCTTTAGTCTTGAAAGTGAGCCGAACGGATCGATAAAGCCATTATGCAGATAAAACTGTCCTTCGGTAATGTAACCCGTATTGTCGGGTACCGGATGAGTCACATCATCGCCGGGCATGGTGGTTACACTGAGTATGGTCACCGAACCGGCGCCCTTGAAATCACAGGCTTTTTCATAACGCGAGGCGAGTTGAGTGTAAAGGTCTCCCATATACCCGCGCACGGCGGGAATAAGTTCCTGCGCGACGCCCAGTTCTTTCATGGCATCGGCATAGGCAGTCATGTCGGTGAGCAGCACTAGTACACGTTTTTTGCCCTCAACCGCCATTTTTTCCGCAACGGCCAGAGCCATGTCAGGAACCAGCATGCGCTCAACCAGAGGATCAGAGGCCTGATTGACGAACATGACGGTGCGATGAAAAACACCATGCTCCTCGAAAGCGGTGCGAAAGAAATGATAGTCATCGAAAATGAGGCCCATGCCGCCAAACACCACCACATCGGCATTGGCCTGAAAGCCGATACGAGCCAGCAGGTGGTTGAAGGGTTCGCCGGCAACGGAAAAGATGGGAATCTTTTGGCTTTCCACCAGGCAGTTGAACAGATCGATCATGGGTACTTTGGTTTCGATCATTCGCGACGGCATTACCCGCATGACCGGATTAACCGTGGGGCCGCCCACTGGAATGCGCGGATCTGTCGGAAGTTCCGGTCCCCCGTCGATGGCTTCGCCGGAACCTCGGAAAATTCTGCCAAGAATGTTATCGGAGTAAACAACGTCAAGAGCGCGCCCGAGGAAAATTACTTTAGCGTCGGTAGATAACCCTTTGCCACCGGCAAACACCTGCAAACTGACAATGTCCCGGTCGAGATTCACGACCTTGGCCAGAGACTGATCGCCGTCGATGTTTTCAATCATCGCGAGATCGCCAAAGGCAACGCCCAGCGCCCTCACACGTATCAAATCGCCGACAATTTCGAGGAGACGGGTGTGGCGGACGAGATTATTAATTTGATTCATTACGAAATCTCCATGTGATCAACACCCAGGAAGCAAGGAGTTAGTATCACGGGGCTCGGACGGGCTGCGAAGGCAGGGCGACTCTCTGTTTGTCAGAATGACGGATTAGCTAGAGGGCATTCTATTCTTGCGCAAACAAGTCTCGCTATTGGACTTTGGTCCAACGCCAGGGTGTACCCTTCCAGATTATTGTAAATTGATGGCATGAAGCAGGGTTTTAGTTAGTCGAATCCACAAGTGGAATTTGACTTGAACCCAATCGACGGCATCAGAGGGGGTATGCCTGCGACGATCATAATAAAGGCGAGGCATTGGATCTGGCAGGCAACCTTGGACTAAAGTCCAATAGCGCGGTCAGCTTGCACTGAAATATAGTGGTCCCATGTCATCTTGAGATGAACTCATCGGTCTTCAGACAGACGTAATACAAATCGAGTATTCACAGTTTGCCTTCTGGGTGTTGATCATATGGAGCCTTCGTAATGAATCAAATTAATAATCTCGCCCGCCATAACCGTCTTTACGAAATTGTCGGCGACACCCGTGGGGAGCGTGGCAAGGGCAGTGCTTTCGGTCAAATGACTATCGTTGGCCGTACTGCGCTACTGATTTTCGCGATCCATGCTGTTGGATGCAAGGATAAGGACACAGAGAAAACCCAGGCTCCGCCAGTCACCTCGACGCCTCAACCGGCGCAACCGGCACCCGCGGTTCCTCCAGTTCCGACGCCGGCAGCCAAACCCCTGACCAGCCTGGAATCATTGGTGGCACCGGTGGCGCTTTATCCCGACCCACTATTGGCCGAAGTGCTGGTTGCCGCCACTTATCCTCTGGAAGTGGTACAGGCGGCCCGTTGGCTGGAAACCAAGCCGGATCCTGCGACAGTGCGCAGCAAAAACTGGGACGCCAGCGTCAGCCGGTTGACAGCGGTCCCCGACGTGATCGCGATGATGGATAAACATCTGGACTGGACCACACAGTTGGGCGATGCTTTTCTGTCAGATCCATCGCAATTGATGGATGCCGTCCAAGCTTTACGGAAGCGTGCGACCGATGCCGGATTTTTGAAAGATTCCGATTTGCAGAAAGTAGAAGCCAAGACGGTGTCGGTACAGGAGCCCGGGCAAGAGGAATTGCAAACTGGGGGCGCCAAAGTGACACCAGCCGTATTGACCAAGGAAGTGATTTACATAGAACCTGCCAAAGCCGATACGATATCGGTTCCAAGCTACAACCCCGAGGTGGTCTATTCGGCGCCGATGGCGCCGCCTCCAGCAAGCCCGACGTATGCTGCGGCTCCCGCAGCAAGCTATTATCCGGCCTATTATCCACCACCGGCGACAACTACGACGACCACTTCCAGTTCCGATCAATGGATGTCGTTCGGGGCCGGCGCGGTCGTCGGCGGATTGCTGACCTGGGGCATCATGGAATGGGCCGATGATGACGACTGGGATGATTACCATGTCGGCCATTATTATGGCGATGCCGTGTGTCACGGCGGAAGTTGCTATCACGGGGGAGGGGGCGGCTATTACGGCGGCAATGCAAACATTAACCGCGGCGATATCAATGTGAACCGTAATTTTTCCGGCAATGAAATCAATTTTAATCGGGATGGCACTTTCAATCAAGATCAACTCCCGGCGATGAAGGATCGGGCTGGGGGGCGCTGGCAGCCGGATGCGCGCCACCGCCGGGGGCAGGCTTTTCCGCCTAAAGCCCAGCAACGCATCGGGCGCTCGGAGTCACCGGCCTTGGCCGGGAATCGGCTTAGCGGCGCCCAAAACCTCCCTGCCAACATGCGAGGGTTCGGTCAGGCGGGAGTGGCTGATCGCTCGGCTCCCGCACGGCTTTCCAGTTCCGATGTCCAGCAACGCCTGGTTGCTAAATCCGGCAGGGAAACGCGTCCCGGCATGGCCGAAAGCCGTACTCAGCTTCCTCAAAGCCGTCGTGAGAATGCTTTGGAAGGCCTGCGGTCGTCGGGTCAAAGGAGCAATTTCGAAAGCCAGCGCGGTGCCTCAAGTCTGAATGCCCGGCAACAGGGGACAGGCCAGGCGCGTGCAAAAGACCGCGCGGGTCCCGCTTCGCTCCGCCCCGAAAACATCGGCGCAAGTCAAAGGCGATCAGAGCCGGCCATGCAAAGACCGGGCAATCAACAGCAGTTGGCCAGACAACGCAACGAGCAGACGCAGCGCCAGCAGGCACAGCGCCAGCAGGCACAGCGCCGTCAGGAAATGGCGCGCCCGAATGCGTTCGATAGCGCCCGGGACGGCGGCCGCTCCAGCGCTTTTAGCAACCGCGGCAGTGCCAGTTTTGCGGGTGCTCAACAACCGGCCAGGCAAATGCCGTCACGCGCCCAGCCAGCCAGACAAAGTCAGTCATTTGGCGGACAGCGTCCAGCGCCGAACAGAGGTGGCGGAGGCATGAGCAGAGGCGGTGGCGGTGGTGCCGCAAGAAGCCGTGGTGGACGCCGGTGAGAGGGTACACGAGCATGAAATCACGGGGTTTGTCCTTGGTAATAAGGGGATGTGACGTCCCTTTTTCCCGCTTCCCTGTCGTTGGTAGTTTGATCATTATTTAGGCGAGGTTTCCATCATGATGTCCAATCCACTCCGTTATACCCTTTCGATGGTCATTTTTATTACTTTGGTTGCTTCGCGCTCCCTATCGGCCGCACCGGAAGCCGAATCGGCCGATAAGGCCCAAGGTTTTGCATCGCCTGAAGAGGCATCAAAAGCATTGGTCGATGCCGCACGCGGGAATGACAAAAACCAAATTTCGATTCTTTTTGGCAGCGAATATGCGCAAATTTTTTCGTCCGGTGACGATGTGGAGGATGCGAATAGTCGCGCGGACTTTCTGAAAATGGCGGAAGAGAAATCTTCAGTCGAAAATCAGGCAGCAGATAAGGCGATCCTGCATTTCGGAAAGAATGACTGGTCATTTCCTGTTCCTGTCATGAATAACGGAGGTCAATGGCGATTCGATGCCGAACAAGGCAAGCAAGAAATTCTGAACCGCAGAGTTGGGCGTAATGAGCTGAATACGCTGGGCGCGGTCAGAGGTTATGTGGAGGCGCAAAACGAATATGCGTCGATCGATCGGGACGGCGACGATGTGAGCGAGTTCGCGACCAAAATACGCAGTGAACCAGGCAAATTCGATGGTTTGTATTGGGAAACGGCGCCCGGCCAACCCGAGAGCCCTCTGGGCCCCCTCTTTGCGGAAGCCAAGGCCGCCGGTTACCCCGCAAAAAGCAGCAGCGAATCGCCGACGCCTTTTCACGGTTATATCTATAAAATTCTGACCCGTCAAGGCGGCAATGTTCCCGGCGGAAAATACGACTACATCATCAACGGCAATATGATCGCAGGCTTTGCCCTGATCGCGTTTCCGGCCGTCTATGGTTCATCCGGCATCATGACTTTTGTGGTCAATCATCGGGGAAAGATATACCAGAAAAATTTGGGACCGAAGACCACTGAATTGGCTTTGGCGATGAAAGCCTTTGACCCGGATGTTTCATGGGAAGAAGTGGGTGCAAGCCAGGCCCAGTGAAACAGTGGCTTAAGCAGCCGATTACCCCCCGTTCCATCATAAGGACTCTGCCATGAAACGCTTCCGCCTGCTAAAACAAACACGCCAGAGTACCGAGTATTCTTGTGGCGCCTCATGCCTTCAGGCCGTGTTGAGCTATTGGGGCAAGGATCTGGATGAAGAAGACCTGATCACGCTGCTGCATACCACGCCGGAAAGCGGCACCTATCCCGAGGACATCGTGCGGGTCGCCCGGATTCTTGGGCTCAAAGCCGAGGTTAAGGAAAGCCTGACGCTCGATGAAGTCGCAGAAGCCACCGCACAAGGCATTCCGGTCATCATATTGGGCCAAGCCTGGCGAAGCCGGCAGGATTCAGCCGCTTCCGTCGAAGACGACTGGCAAAACGGCCATTATATGGTCGTTCTCGCCGTCGACAAGGATTTTGTCTATTATGAAGACCCCTATGTGCGGATGGGAAAAGGCTTCATACCCCGCGAAACATTCGATCAATACTGGCACCATGTGATGGGCGGAGACCTTCAGAAGGGGCCGAAATTGGAGCACCTTGGCATATTGATTCGTGGCGAAAAACCGGCCCATCCGCAACGGTTCAAGGATGTGGAGTTGGCCCAACTGGATTTCAGCAAGATGGGTTCGATGAATCTGTTAGTGACCCAATTTCAGGGCGCCCTGTTGCCCTATGATTTTGTGAATGAGTTAAAGGGGCTCTGGGAGACCGGCGTTCTTCGGCCTAATGTCTTCCTTTTCCTTAGAAAAGATCAGGCTGGCAACATCTCGGCAATGGAGAGCGGACGTCTTCAGGATGAAGACAACGTGATGGAGATCAACGCATTGATCGCCGCGCTCGCAGGCCAAAGCGCCGCCGTCTCTAAGGTGCCTAAAGCCCTTGCGGAATCCGCTGCACAGGCCGCCAGGGAAGGGGACTTCGGTCTGAGCGCCACGGACCTTCAGAAAATAGCGGGCAAACTCCCGCCAGATCATTCGGCGGTGATCGTGCTCTTTGAAAACGTGTGGGAGAAAACCTTCAAGGCGGTCGCCGGAAAGTACAATGGCTCCGTCACTCATCAGAGGATCATACCCGCCGATTCCCTTGCCAGGCTTGTGCAGGGACTGTCCGAAACCGGACAACTTGCTTGAAGGAGGGGCTATGGATACTTTTACCGCAATCGCTTTCCTATTCGGCATTGCCGCGGTCCTCAGTTTTATCAACGACCGTTATCTGCATTTACAGCATGACATTGGGTTGTTGTTATTAGCGGGTCTGACTACCGCGGGACTACGAGTCTTGGAGTACTTCGTACCTTCCGGCGCTATCGGCTTCTTACAACAACTCATGCAGTCATTCAATTTGAACGACACTTTACTGAAAGGTGTTCTCTGCTTTTTGCTGTTTCGCGGGAGTGTGCGCGTCAGTTGGCCGACGCTGCGCGAACAACGCTGGTTGGTGCTTTGGTTGGCATTCGCCGGCACCACGATGGCATGCTTTCTCACTGGCGGAATGGCCTATGGCGGCCTTTCCGCTTTCGGCATTGCAGTCACCCTGCCCCAGGCGATGTTGTTCGGAGCACTGATTGCCGCTACCGATCCGATAGCGTCGCTGGCGATTCTTTCCAAAATCGGCTTACCCAAGAATCTGGAGACGGTTGTCGACGGCGAATCCTTATTGAACGATGGCGTTGCGGTCGTGCTGTTCACCATTTTCGCCGGTTCGGCAATCAGCGGCAGCGAGGCCAGCCTTGCCGAAGCCGGTTCCATTTTCGTGCGTGAAGTATTGGGCGGCGCCGCTATGGGTGTTGCCAGCTGGCTGGTTATTCATTATCTGATATCGCACTCGAGCACATACTGCACCGGATTGCTCGTCTCTTTGGGGGCCGTGGCATCGATGTATTCGGCCGCCCAACATTTGCATATCTCGGGGCCGATTGCCACGGTCGTGGCCGGTTTACTGACGGGAAACATCACCGGGCCGCGAATAAGCGATACCATGCGTGCGTCTCTGGGTACCTTCTGGTCTGGGCTGGACGAGGTGCTGAACGCTTTGCTGTTTGTATTCGTCGGCTTCCACGTGGTTCTGATCAATCCGCTGCAAAATGCAATTCCCGGTGTGCCGGGGTTAATAGCGATCGCCGCCGTGCTTCTTGCCCGCGCCCTCAGCGTGTCGTCCATCGTCGCGGGTCTCGATAAAGCGGCTGTAATCCGTGCCGATTGCTTAGGCCTGACCCAGCTTCTGACATGGAGCGGTCTACGCGGCGGACTGTCATTGGCGCTTGCTGTGTCGCTGCCCGACAGCGACTGGAAGCCGCTGATCCTGAACATGACTTTTGCCGTCGTCGTATTTTCGATCATCGTTCAAGGCATGACTATCCAGCGCTTATTCACCAAGGATAGGCTGGCCGCTTTGTTACGCTGAACATGTCTGGATCTTGACAACGACCAGTAAAAATAACGACAGGTCCCTCGGATAAAAGAGAATGATTATGCTACGGACGAACATGTTAGCTAAAACTGCCGAGTGCAAAACGCCGCCTTCACCGTCAATTTTTCTAATGCTTGTCATTGCGCTGCTATCCAGCGGCTGCAACCGGACTCAGCAGCAGCCGGCCGCACAAGCTCCGACCGTTGAAGTTGTCGATGTCATGCAACGCGATGTACCGCTCACCCAAGAATGGGTCGGCACGCTCGATGGCATGGTGAATGCGCAGATTCTGGCACAAGTCACGGGCTACCTCGTCAAACAGAATTACCAGGAAGGCAGTCCGGTCAAAAAAGGCACTCTGCTCTACGAAATCGACCCGCGCACCTTTCAGGCCACCGTTGATGAGGCGCAAAGCACTCTGGCGCGCCAGGAAGCGGAATATAAAACCGCGCGACTGTCTTTGCAGCGCATTGAGCGCTTGCTCCCTGAAAAAGCGGTCAGCGTGCGCGATTGGGATACTGCCGTAGGGCGCGAAGCACAAGCACAGGCGGACGTATTGGCCGCCAGGGCGGCACTGGAAAAAGCCAGACTGCAGCTCGGATTTACGCGCATCACGTCGCCCATCGACGGCATCGCAGGCATGTCCAAGACGCAGTTAGGCAATCTGGTCGGGCCGGGGAGCGCCAACGCGGTGCTCACTACCGTTTCGCAGGTCGACCCGATCAAGGCCTTCATTCCGCTGAGCGAACAGCAATACCTGCAAATGGCCATGAAGATGAAAAACGGGGACGGTGCTCGTCAACCGCCAAGGCTCGAATTGATACTGGCCGACGGCAGCACCTATCCCGAAACCGGCCAATTCTATTTTGCCGACCGTCAGGTTGACGTGAAAACCGGCACGATTCAGGTCGCCGTGCTGTTCAAGAATCCCGGCAATATTCTGCGTCCCGGCCAGTTCGCCAAAATACGTGCAATCCGGACTAAACCCGGTGCCCTGCTGGTACCGCAACGCGCCGTCAGTGAAATGCAGGGCAAGTATCTGACGGCGGTGGTGAAACCCGATAATACCGTCGCCATACGCATGGTAAAACCGGCTGAGCGCATCGATTCGCTGTGGGTGATAGACCAGGGGTTACAGTCTGGTGAACGCATCGTCGTCGAAGGCGTGCAAAAGGTGCGCGAAGGCATGGCTGTCATACCCAAGCCTTTTGTCGAGCCATCCGACGCCGCGCCTGCAGCCAAAACGGCAGGGTAAAAGCCATGGCGAAATTTTTTATCAACCGCCCCATCGTGGCGATCGTGATTGCCATCCTGATGGTCATGATCGGCTTGGTCTCCATGTCGGAATTGCCGATCGCCCAGTTTCCCAATATCGCGCCGCCGGAAATCCAGGTTCAAACCACCTATACCGGCGCGGACGCGGTCACGGTGGAGCAGTCGGTTGCCACCCCGATCGAACAGCAGATGTCCGGCGTGGACAACATGAACTACATGTATTCGATCAACGCCAATAACGGGCAGATGACGCTTAGGGTCAACTTCGACGTGAAAACCGACCCGAATATCGACCAGGTGTTGTCGCAGATGCGCAAATCCCAGGCCGAGTCGCAGTTACCCCAGGATGTGCGCAATTACGGTGTCAACGTGCAAAAGTCCACGGCATCGCCGTTGGTCATGTTTGCCCTGTTTTCGCCCAAGGGCACTTACGACAACATTTTTCTGGCCAACTACGCCTATATCAACATCAACGACCAGATGACCCGGGTGAAAGGCATCGCCAGCGTCTCCGTTTTCGGCGCGGGCCAGTATGCGATGCGCATCTGGGTCAAGCCGGACCAACTCGCCAAGCTCAATATCACGATTCCGGAGATCATCAATGCCGTCCAGGCGCAGAACAACGTCAACCCGGCCGGCAAGGTCGGCGGCGAGCCGGTGCCGCCGGGCCAGGAATTCACCTATGCTGTCCGTGCTCAGGGCCGTCTGCAGACCGAGGAAGAGTTCGGTAACATCGTGCTGCGCGCCGACCCCTCGGGATCGATAGTTCGTATCAAGGACGTGGGCCGCATCGAACTCGGCGCGCAGGCTTACGACATGATTGGACGCCTCAACGGTAAGCCGGCGGCCCTGGTCGCGCTGTACCAATTGCCCGGTTCCAACGCCATCGAAGCCGCCGACGGTGCGAAGCAACTGATGGCGGAGTTGAAAACCCGCTTTCCCGAGGACCTCGATTACGTGGTCGCCCTGGACACCACCCTGGCGGTCACCGAAGGTATCAACGAAATCGTGCATACCTTATTCGAAGCGCTAGTCCTGGTCATCTTGGTTGTCTTCCTGTTCCTGCAAGGCTGGCGGCCGACTCTGATTCCGCTGCTGGCGGTGCCGGTGTCGCTGATCGGCACCTTCATGCTCTTTCCTACGTTGGGTTTTTCGATCAACACGCTGTCGCTGTTCGGCCTGGTGCTGGCGATCGGCCTCGTCGTCGACGACCCGATCGTGGTGGTGGAAGCGGTGGAACACCATATCGAAAAAGGCCTAAGCCCCAAGGAAGCCACTCTCAAGACGATGCAGGAGGTGACCGGCCCGATCATCGGCACCTCGCTCGCCCTGATCGCGGTATTCATGCCGACGGTTTTCATTCCCGGCATCACCGGACGATTGTACCAGCAGTTCGCTGTCACCGTTGGCGTGTCGGTGATGATCTCCACCTTCAATTCGCTGTCATTGAGTCCTGCACTGGCGGCGTTGCTGTTGAGGCCCCGGGTGCGCGGCACAGGTCCGGTGCAAAAGTTTTACGACGGTTTCAACCGGCTCTTTGGCCGTGCCAACGAGGGCTATGTCGGATTTTGCGCGGTGCTGATTCGCAAAAGTATGATTAGCATGGTATTTCTCGCTCTCCTCGCGGTCGTTGCCGGAACTCTGGGAAAAGGCGTGCCGATGGGTTTTTTGCCCGACGAGGATCAGGGCTATCTTTTTGCCGGCATCCAGCTTCCTAACGTAGCCTCGCTGCAACGCACGGACGAAGCGACGCGGAAAGTTGAAGAGGTTTTGAAGAATACGCCGGGCGTGGAATACTATTCCTCGGTGATCGGCTACAACATGCTCAGTCAGGCCAATACCACCTACAATACCTTTTTTTTCATCGCTTTGAAGAATTGGTCCGAGCGCTCCAAGCCGGAGGAGCAATACACGGCCATCAAGGCGCATCTCAATCGGGCGCTGTCTCAGATTCCTGACGCCATCGGTTTCGCCTTCCCACCGCCGGCCATCCCCGGCGTCGGCACTTCCGGCGGCGTGACCATGGTGCTGGAGGACAGAGCGGGCAGGGATGTCGCCTTCCTGGCCCAAAACACCAACAAGTTTATCGAGGCGGCGAAAAAACGCCCTGAAATTGCCGGCATTTACACCACCGGCCTCCCTTCGGTGCCGCAGATTTTCGTCGACGTGGACCGCGACAAGGTGCTCAAGCAGGGGGTTCTGTTGTCCGATGTCTACAAGACCCTGCAAGCCTACATGGGCTCGGGTTTCATCAATTACTTCAACCGCTTCGGACGGCAATGGCAAACCTATGTGCAGGCCGAGGGCGAATACCGCAAGGACACCGAATCCCTTGGCCAATTCTATGTGCGCAACAGCGCGGGCGAAACCGTGCCGCTGGCCGCGTTGACCCGCATACGCAAAATCGAAGGGCCGGAGTTCACCATGCGTTATAACCTGTTCCGCTGCCAGCAAGTCGGCGCCTCGGGCAAACCGGGCTTTAGCTCTACGCAAGTGATGCACGCCCTGGAGGAGGTTTTCGCCGAAACCATGCCCAAGGAGATGGGTTACGACTATCTCGGCATGAGTTTCCAGGAGCAGCAGGCCCAGAAAGGCATTTCGCCCGCCGTGGTCTTCGCCTTTGCGATCTTTTGCGTGTTTCTGATCCTGGCCGCATTGTATGAAAGCTGGAGCCTGCCTTTCAGCGTCTTGCTGGGCACACCGATCGCGGTGTTCGGCGCCTTCGTTGGTCTTGTCCTGGGCCACTATGAAAACAACCTGTATGCCCAGATCGGTCTGGTGATGTTGATCGGCTTGGCCGCGAAAAACGCCATCCTCATCGTCGAATTCGCCAAAATGGGGGTGGAGGAAGGCAAATCCATCCTGGATGCGTCCTTGGAAGCGGCGCGTTTGCGCTTGCGCCCGATTTTGATGACGGCATTGTCCTTTATCTTGGGCTGTGTCCCGCTCGCCATCGCCAGCGGCGCCGGCGCGCTGTCGCGGCGGGTGATGGGTTACGCGGTCATCGGCGGCATGACCGCCGCCACCGTACTCGCTATTTTTCTTATTCCGGTGTCGTTCTACGTGGTTGAAAAGATTTCGCGGCGCGGCGCTGCTTCGGACAAACCCGTACCGAAGGAGCAGGACCATGCGTAATGTTTCGCTATACTTGCTGACTGCCATGCTGCTCTCAGGCTGTTTCAAGGTTGGCCCGGACTATCGCAAACCGCAAGTCGAAACTCCGCAAACCTGGCGCTTTGCCGAGCAAGCCGCACAAGACACCAGTCATCTGAAGTGGTGGGAGCAGCTCGGCGATCCGGTGCTGAATCGTCTGGTGGAACGCGGCATTCAGAGAAATCTCGATCTTAAAATCGCCATCGCCAATGTCGAGCAATTTATGGGGCAATACGGGGCCACGCGCGCCGATTTATTCCCGCAGATTTTCGGCGCAGCAAATTACGCGCACGCTCAACCCAGCAGAGGAGGGGGCGACGTATTGAGTAGTGGAGCAAACAATAACGAAGTTGACTTTGCCAAGCTTGGCGCGTCGATGCAATGGGAGATCGATATCTGGGGCAGATTGCGGCGCGCCAAGGAAGCGGCGCAAGCCGATTTGCTGTCGTCGGAAGCGGTAAAACGCGGAGTTATCTTAAGCCTGGCCAGCGCCATTGCCCAAACCTACATTCAACTGTGCACTTTGGACAAAGACCTGGAAATTACCCGCGAAGTGGTGCGAACGCTCAAGGAAGACCTGCACATCAGACGCGTCCGTTTTCAAGAGGGCTATACGTCCGAGCTCGAGGTCACCCAGGCCGAATCCGAATATGAGCGCCGCAACGCCTTTATCCCGTTGTACGAACAAAGCATCGCGCAGACGGAACATGCATTGAAAGTTTTGCTCGGCGAAAATCCCGGTCCGATCGAGCGCGGACGCCGTTTCGACGAGTTGAAGATACCTGCCGTGCCGGCCGGCTTGCCTTCCGATTTGCTCGCCCGTAGGCCGGATATAGAGCAGGCGGAACAAGCGCTGATCGCCGCGAATGCTCGGATCGGCGTGGCCAAGGGGCTATATTTCCCGCAAATCTCCTTGACCGGCGATGTCGGTCAGATCAGCACGCAAGTCGCATCGTTGTTCGCTCCGGGCGCCAATTTCTGGACCGTGGGTGCGGCGCTGCTCACGCCGATCTTCACCGCCGGTAAAATCGCCGGTCAGGTGCAGGCATCCGAGGCCATACAACAAGCGGCGTTGGCCAATTACCAACGCGCCATCATCAATGCATTTCGTGAATTCGAGGATACCTTGGTGGGCAGCATCAAAACCAAACAACGCAGCATAAAACAGGCGCAGCGGGTCGCCGCCGTTGAAAGTTATTACCATTTGTCGCGCAAACGTTACGATGAAGGCTATACCGATTACCTCACCGTGCTCGATGCGGTGCGCAATCTGTTTGACGCGCAGATCGACCAGATCCAGGCGCGCAGCGATAATTTCACTGCCGCGATCGGTTTATATCGAGCCATGGGCGGCGGCTGGATCCTTGCGGCCGAAAAAACCTTACAGCCTGTAAAGCCGGCGGAAGCCGCGATATTTCCCTGACTATTTTTTAAGCCAAAGCGATATTGATTTTATCGAGGCAGTTAATTGGGCTACCTGTTGTTTAAATCGGGAACCACTGGATTTAATCATCGGCAGCTTTGTCCAACAAAAACCATTTAAACCAGGAGCATTCCATGAGTGATACGACCTTGAATAATCTCGAACCTCTCGACAAAGAATCGTTGCGCAAGATACACGCCTACTGGAGAGCTTGTAATTATCTGGCGGCCGGCATGATTTATCTACAGGAAAATCCTTTGCTCAGGGAGCCGCTCAAAGCCGAACAGATCAAGAACCGTCTTTTGGGGCACTGGGGCGCCAGTCCGGCATTGAGTTTTGCCTATATCCACATGAACCGCCTGATCAAGAACCACGATCTGAATGCGATTTTCATGGCGGGTCCCGGCCATGGCGCGCCAGGCGTTCTGGGCCCGGTGTATCTGGAGGGCACATACTCGGAAATTTATCCGAACAAGAGCGAAGACCTGGAAGGCATGCAGCAGTTCTTCAAGGAATTTTCATTCCCCGGCGGTATCGGCAGCCACTGTACGCCGGAAACGCCGGGTTCGATTCACGAAGGCGGGGAACTGGGTTACAGCGTGTCCCACGCCTTTGGCGCGGCTTTTGACAATCCGGATCTCCTGGTCACGGTCGTTGTCGGCGACGGCGAGGCGGAAACCGGGCCTTTGGCCACATCCTGGCACTCGAACAAATTTCTGAACCCGGTCCGCGACGGCGCGGTGCTGCCGGTGCTGAATCTGAACGGTTACAAGATCAATAATCCGACTTTACTTTCACGGATCAGCCACGAAGAGCTTGAAAACCTGTTCAAGGGTTATGGCTGGACGCCTTATTTCGTCGAAGGCAGCGATCCGGAAACCATGCATCAACGCATGGCGGCGGTGATGGAACACTGCGTGACCGAAATACGCGCCATTCAGCAGGCAGCGCGTGCCGGCGGCGCCCTGGTGCGCCCGCGTTGGCCGATGATCGTACTGCGCAGCCCGAAAGGCTGGACCGGTCCGAAAGAAGTGGATGGGCATAAAGTCGAAGGTTTTTGGCGCGCACACCAGGTGCCGCTGTCCGGCATGAAGGAAAATCCGGCGCATCTGAAACAACTGGAGGATTGGCTGCGCAGCTACAAACCGGAAGAGTTGTTCGACGCGAATGGCCGCCTGATCGCCGAACTCAAGGAACTGGCGCCCAAAGGCACACACCGCATGAGCGCCAATCCCCACGCGAATGGCGGTCTGTTGCGCAAGGCCTTGCGTCTACCGGATTTCCGCGACTACGGCGTCAAGGTGGACAAGCCCGGCCAAACCGAAGTCGAAAACACCAAACCGTTGGGCGTGTTTTTGCGCGACATCATGAAGCTGAACCCGAGTAATTTCCGTGTGTTCGGTCCCGACGAAAACACCTCGAACAAACTCGACGCGATCTACCAGGTCAGCAAAAAATTGTGGCTGGCGGATTATTTGCCCGAGGATGCCGACGGCGGCGAATTGTCGCCGGAGGGCCGGGTCATGGAGATGCTTTCCGAACATACTTTGGAAGGCTGGCTGGAAACCTACCTGCTGAGCGGGCGTCACGGCTTTTTCTCCAGCTACGAAGCCTTCGTGCACGTGATCGACTCGATGTTCAATCAGCACGCCAAATGGCTGGATATCTGCAACGAGCTGTCCTGGCGCGCGCCGGTGTCATCGCTGAATCTCTTGATCACCTCCACCGTGTGGCGGCAGGATCACAACGGCTTTACCCATCAGGATCCGGGCTTCCTGGACGTGGTCGTGAATAAGAGTCCCGAAGTCACGCGCATCTATCTGCCGCCTGACGTCAATACCCTGTTGTCGGTCGCCGACCATTGCCTGAGGAGCACCAACTATTTCAACGTGATTGTTTCGGACAAGCAGAAACACCATCAATTTCTGGACATGGACGCCGCGATCGAACATTGCACCAAGGGCGTCGGTATCTGGGACTGGGCGAGCAACGACCAAGGATCGGAACCCGATGTGGTGATGGCGAGCTGCGGCGACATTTCGACGCAGGAAGCCTTGGCGGCGGTCGGCCTGTTGCGGGAGCATTTTCCACAATTGAAAATCCGCTTCGTGAACGTGATGGACCTTTACCGCCTGTCCCCCGAGAGCGAACATCCGCACGGGCTTTCCGATAGGGATTTCGACAGTCTGTTCACGACCGATAAACCGGTGATTTTCAATTTCCACGGCTATCCCTGGTTGATTCACCGTCTCGCCTACCGCCGCACCAATCACAAAAACTTGCATGTGCGCGGCTACAAGGAAAAAGGCAACATCAATACGCCGCTGGAGCTGGCGATTCGCAACGAAGTCGACCGCTTCAGCCTGGCTATCGACGTGATCAACCGGGTTCCGGGGCTTAACGTGGCAGGCGCCCACGTAAAAGAAAAATTACGCGGCATGCAGATCGCTTGCAGTCACTATGCTTACGAACACGGCGTAGACAACCCCGAGTTTGCGTCCTGGAAATGGCCGCAATAAAAACGGAGTGACGTGGGTTTTATCTCGGCAACAAATCAAATCACCCCCGGCTTTGCCGGGCGTGATTTGATTAGTAATTAATGTGGGTTGACAGCGATTCAGGAGGATTGCCTATTTCGGCATCAGCGGAATTTCAGAGCCAATAGCCACATCACTGGCACCTTGCAGAACACTTTCTACTTGCAGAAATCGGGCTGCGATCACTTTCGATGTCGCTTTGGCTACTTTGCCGTAATATTTTTCAAGAAGCGCGGCGCGTTGTTTGCGGAAATTAAGCGAACGTTTGACCAGTTTATCGGCTTCCTTGTCTGTGATTTTTTCGATGTTGGCCGCATATTCTTTGATGATGGCCAAGCGCTCGTCGTTTAACTTATTTAACTCAATGTCATAATGATCATATTGGGTCAAAAACTTTTTTTCTTGTTCCGCGTTCAGTCCCATCGCCTTCTTGACGAAATCCAATCGATCCGTGCGCAGATAAAATCGAAACATCTTCAGGTCGTTGTCCTCGTCTATCATATCGGCGCTAGGGGCCGCGCTGCTGGGTCGGGGTGTTTTTTCTTCGGCGTAGGCCGCATGATTCAGCGCTGACGCACTCACGGTCGCAATAGCCAAAATGAAGGGGAGGTGTTTATAGTTCATTGTGATACTCCTTTTGGGTTGTTGTGAAATTGGATTTAAAATCAGCCTGCGGGATTCTGCCAGCCAGCGGGTGGCACACTGCCAGGCGCGATTGATTCGATGTGATGTGCAAGCGCTGAAAGACAGTGGGAGCCGGCAGTTTATGTCTGTCGTCATCACGGTTTGTTGGGGGGGCTCGGCACTTGAAGCTACCGCGCTCTTAGCTTGTGTTTTCGATAGTATTGAATCAGCGAATTCGTCGAATCGTCATGATGCAGTATCGGATCTGCCTTGCTTTCGAGTTCCGGAATGATGCGCTGGGCCAATGCTTTACCCAGCTCGACGCCCCACTGATCAAACGAGTTAATATTCCAGATAACCCCCTGCGTGAAGACGCTATGTTCATAGAGCGCGACCAATTTACCGAGGGTCTCCGGCGTGAGGCGTTCGGCAAGCAGCGTATTCGATGGCCGATTGCCTTCGAAAACCCGGTGCGGAACCAGCCGGTCCGGAACGCCTTCGGCTTTAACCTGTCCCGGTGACTTACCGAACGCCAATGCTTCGGTCTGGGCGAAGACATTTGCCATCAGCATGTCGTGATGGCGCCCAAGCGGATTGAGCGGCTGATCGAAAGCGATAAAGTCGCTCGGGATCAGCCTGGTGCCTTGATGGAGCAATTGAAAGAAGGAATGCTGGCCGTTGGTGCCGGGCTCCCCCCAATAAACAGGCCCCGTATCATAATTGACGGGAGAACCCGCCAGCGTGATATGTTTGCCGTTACTTTCCATCGTCAATTGCTGCAGGTAGGCCGGAAAGCGTTTCAGGTATTGTTCATAGGGGAATACCGCGATGGTCTGCGCGCCAAAGAAGTTGCTATACCAAACGGTCAGAAGCCCCATTAACACGGGTAGATTTTTTTCGAATGGCGCGTTGCGGAAATGCTCGTCCATTTGGTGAAAGCCGGACAGCATCGCCTGAAAATGGCCCGGTCCGATCGCGAGCATGAGCGAAAGGCCAATGGCCGAATCCATCGAATAACGCCCTCCGATCGAAGACCAGAAACCGAACATGTTGGCGATGTCGATGCCAAACTTGGCGACTTCCTCTGCATGGGTCGAGACGGCGACAAAATGCCTGGCGACGGATTTAACGTCGTTTCCGAATGCCGCGAGCAGCCAGTCGCGCGCCGAACGGGCATTGGTCATCGTCTCTAATGTTGTAAACGTTTTCGACGCGACAATGAACAGGGTTTCGGCAGGATCGAGGTCGTGGATGGCTTCGACCAAGTCGGTGGCATCGATATTGGAGACAAAGCGGAAAGTCAGGTTGCGGTCGCTGTAATATTTGAGTGCCTCGTAGGCCATCACCGGCCCCAAATCGGAACCGCCAATGCCGATATTGACCACATTGCGAATGCGCTTGCCGCTATAACCCCGCCATGCACCGCTACGCACTTGTTCACAAAAGCCGGCCATCTTGTCGAGCACGGCATGCACCAAAGGCACGAAATTTTGGCCATCAATTAACAGGGTTGCATCTTTTGGCGCTCTCAATGCGATGTGCAGGACTCGCCGGTCTTCGGTAATATTGATTTTCTCACCCGCGAACATGGCCTCGATGTGTTCGCGAAGGCCGCGTTCCTCGGCCAGTCGCAGCAGGAGTTTGAGCGTTTCTGCGTTGATGCGGTTCTTCGAGTAATCCAGATAAATACCGGCGGCCTCGACGATTAGTTGCTCGCCGCGCGCCGGATCATCGCGGAACAGATCGCGTAAATGGATCTTTTGAATTTCATGATAATGCTTTTGTAAAGCCTGCCATGCCGGGGTCGATGTAAGGGACTCACTCGGTGTCATCATGATGATCTCCAATACGTTGGTTTCTTGATCATAATAGTTTTTCGCATGGTCACGTATTGGACCAAGGTCCAATGTTTTTTATTAATAGCGTTTAGTACAGTGTTTTTCCATGCGTTAGCACTAGCGCCCTTTATTAGCTGTCATCGATTGCGAATAACCGGTATGCTCAATCCCGTTTTACGATTAAAACGCTGTGGAAAACGGCGTTTTATCAATTTTCATATTCGCGGGAATTTATCCGTTATTTAGGCGTGGCTCGAATACAGCAGATATTTTGGGTCCAATAATTGATCAATCACGCCGCCCTAAAGATGAGGGTGCTTCGTAAGGAAAAGCGCGTGCGACAAGCAGCCTAAAAATACCGAGTGCGTCATAAGCGTTGCCTTGATTGCGTCTTCTGGGCGGCGTTTTGGAATCGGCCGCAATAACAACGAGGCAACGAGACTATCATCATGGCAAACAAGTCAGTTAATGTAACGATCGGAAACAGCGCCGCACCCGCCAGCGTTCCAGAGATTAAACAATCGATTCAGGATCACCTGACCTACAGCATCGGCAGGCCGGCTTCCTTGGCTAGCAAGCAGGATTATTACAAGGCGTTGGCGCTGTCTGTGCGTGACAGATTGCAACGGCACTGGGTAGACACGGTGCAGAGCTATATCGAGCAGGATTTGAAAGTGGCCTGTTACTTGTCCGCGGAGTTCCTGATGGGGCCCCATCTCGGCAATAATTTGCTGAATTTAGGCATTGTGAAGGAGGTTCGCCAAGCGGTTAACGAGGTGGGCTTTGAACTGGACGCATTGTTGGCCGAAGAGGAAGAGCCCGGTCTCGGCAACGGCGGCTTGGGCCGCCTGGCGGCTTGTTATATGGATTCCCTGGCAACCCTCGAACGGCTTGCGCTCGGTTATGGCATTCGCTATGAGTTCGGCATTTTCGATCAGGAAATTCGTGACGGATGGCAATGCGAGATCACCGATAAATGGCTGCGTAAAGGCAATCCTTGGGAAATGGCCAAATCCGATATCACGTATTATGTCAATTTCGGTGGTCATACCGAATATTACCAGGACGAAGCAGGTGCCGAGCGGGTCAGATGGATACCGCATCGGGTAGTCAAAGGCATGGCTTATGACACTCCCATTCTGGGTTATCGAGTCAACACCTGCAACACCTTGCGGCTATGGAGCGCCGAGGCCTGCGAAAGTTTCGATTTTCAGGCCTTCAACACCGGTGACTATTATGCGGCGGTGGGCGATAAGGTCATCTCCGAAACGATCACGAAGGTGCTATATCCGAATGATGAGCCCGATATCGGCAAGAAACTACGCCTGTCGCAACAATATTTTTTCGTGTCGTGTTCACTGCAGGACATGCTGCGCCTTCTCGATGTGCAGGGACAGCCGCCGCAGCGTTTTCCGGAAAAGTTTGCGGTCCAGCTCAACGATACCCATCCGTCCATCGCCGTGGCCGAATTGATGCGGTTGTTGGTCGATGAACGGCGCTTATCCTGGGACGACGCCTGGGATATCACCGGACGCACTTTTAGTTACACCAATCACACCTTATTGCCCGAGGCGCTCGAAACATGGCCGCTGCCATTGTTCCGTGAGCTGTTACCGCGGCATCTGGAGATTATCTATGAGATCAATGCACGGTTTCTTGCGTCGGTCCGAGAGCGTCATCAAGATGAAGCGCATATCAAACGGCTGTCATTGATTGATGAAAATGGCGAAAAATGCATCCGCATGGCGCATCTCGCCTGCGTCGGCAGCCACGCGATCAACGGTGTGGCGGCGCTGCACACCGAACTCTTGAAGCGCAGTGTGCTGAAGGATTTTTATGAATTATGGCCGGAGCGCTTCACTAACAAAACCAACGGCGTGACGCCCCGGCGTTTCATGGCGTTGGCCAATCCGAAACTGGGCGAGTTGATCACCCGCACGATCGGTGGCGACTGGCTTACTCATACCGAGCAACTCAAAAAGCTCGAGCCCTTCGCGGAGGATGCAGCGTTTCGCAAGGAATGGCGTGCGGTCAAGCAGTCCAATAAGCAGAAGCTCGCCGACTATATCTTGAAGCAGACCGGCATCGAACTCGACCCGAGTTGGCTGTTCGATATCCAGGTCAAGCGTATTCATGAATACAAGCGCCAGCATCTGAACATCCTGCACGTGATCACGCTGTATAACCGTCTGAAACGCGATCCGAAGCTTGCGATCGCGCCGCGGGCATTCATTTTCGGCGGCAAGGCCGCTCCCGGTTATTTTATCGCCAAGCGTATCATCAAGCTGATCAATGCGGTCGGCGAGGTGGTCAATCACGATCCGGACGTGAATAAAAATCTGCGCGTCGCGTTTGTGCCGAACTTTAATGTGCAGAATGGCCAACTGATCTACCCGGCAGCCGATCTGTCCGAGCAGATTTCGATGGCGGGCAAGGAAGCGTCCGGCACCGGCAACATGAAATTCACCTTGAATGGCGCCTTGACGATCGGCACACTGGACGGCGCCAACGTCGAGATACGCGAGGAAGTCGGGGAGGAGAATTTCTTCCTGTTCGGACTGACCACCGAGGAAACGGTCAGAGTTCTGCAGCAAGGCTATCGTCCCTACGCCTACGTCGAAGGCAATCCCGAATTAGCTGAAGCGGTTCGGCTGATCGCATCGGGGTATTTTTCGCATGGCGACACCGAGGTATTCCGTCCTCTCGTCGACAATCTATGCCAGTCCGACCCTTTCATGGTCTTTGCCGATTACGCCGATTATATCGCCTGTCAGGATAAAGTCGCCGGCGTCTGGAAAGACCCGGAAAACTGGACCCGAATGTCGATTCTGAATACGGCCAGGGCCGGCAAGTTTTCCTCGGATCGCGCGATTCGCGAATATTGTGACGAGATTTGGAATGTTCGCCGGGTGCCTGTCGTGTTGTCCGGAAAGCAAGGGGGTTTTTAACGTGAGCTTGAAAATTTATTTGCTGCGCCATGGTGAAACCGAGTACAGCCAACGGGGCACTTTTTGTGGTGACCTGGATATCGGTCTAACCCCGGAAGGCAACCAAATGGCGCACTTTTTTGCCGAGGCCTATCGCTCGATACCCTGGATGGATGTCTATGTCAGCCCGATGAAACGGGCGATCGCGACCGCGCAGCCTTTGTGCAAAGCGTTGGGGCTTCCGATGCAGATCAGGGATGGACTCCGTGAGATCAGCTATGGCGCGTGGGAGGATCAAGAGTTGGACACGGTCAGACGGCATTATGAACAGGATTATCTGCGCTGGCAGACCGATCCGGCCTGGAATCCGCCGACCGGCGGTGAAACCGCGGTTCAGATTGCCGCCCGCGCGCTTCCGATCATTACCGAGATCGAGTCCAAATACAAGAGTGGAAACGTGCTGGTGGTATCGCATAAGGCGACCATACGGATCATTCTCTGCAGTTTGTTGGGCATCGACGTCGGCCGTTACCGGGATCGTATCAATACACCGGCCGCTTCCGTGTCGATTGTCAAATTTGTGACTTACGGGCCGATGCTGGAGGTTTTAAGCGACCGCAGCTACATGCCCAAACTTTTGCGCAATCGGGCGGGCACTTGATCATGTTATGGAGTAGGTTACAATGACCCTGGCCTATCAATCGAGCGAAGGCTTCTATCTTCCGCCCGGAACAACGGTCAGCGGCGCTGGCGTGAATTTTTCCGTATTCAGTCGGCATGCGAGTGGCGCCGAACTGCTCCTCTATGAAGCGGCCGGGAGTCCGGAACCGTTTCAGGTCATCCGCTTGGACCCCAAAATAAACCGGTCGTTTTTTTTCTGGCATGTCTTCGTCGAAGGGCTTCCGGCCGGAACCCATTATACCTGGCGGACATTTGGCCCCGGCGATACGGTGGCGACCGGTCGGCGCTTCAATCCGAAAAAGGAACTCGTCGACCCTTGGGCCAAGGCGGTGACCGATGCTTTTTGGAATCGGCGTCGCGCGTCCGATCCGAATGACGAAAGCCGCTCATCCTATCGCGGCGTGGTCACGAAATCGGATTATCTGTGGACGAACGAACGATCCCGTAAACGGGGGCTCGAAGGCGCTATCATCTATGAACTGCATGTCGGCGGCTTTACGCGGCATCCGTCGTCGGGCGCGGGTCATCCCGGCACCTTTGCCGGCTTGATCGATAAAATCCCCTACTTGCGGGAACTCGGCATCACGCATGTCGAACTGATGCCGGTCATGGCATTCGACGAACAATTCGTGCCGGATAGCGTTGCCGCAAAAGGACTGCACAATTATTGGGGATATAACACGCACAGCTTTTTCAGTCCACACCCCGGGTATTGTGTAAGCCCCGAGGTCGGAACGCACGCGCGCGAGTTCAAGGACCTGGTCAAGGCCCTGCATGATGCCGGCATCGGCGTGATTCTCGATGTCGTTTTCAATCATACGGCGGAAGGCGGCCACGGTGGCCCTATGATCAACTTCAAGGGGTTTGTGAACGAAATCTTTTACCATCTGGAAGCGCATAACCGGACCTATTACCGTGATTACACCGGCTGCGGCAACAGCATCAATTGCAATCATCCCTTGGTCACGCAGTTCATCGTGCACTGCCTGGAGTATTGGGTCGAGGAGATGCATGTGGACGGTTTTCGCTTCGATCTGGCCAGCGTCTTTACCCGCGGCGAGGACGGCGAGCCCCTGGCCAATCCGGCGCTGCCCTGGCGCATCGAGTTTTCGCAGGCGCTGAACCGGGTGCCGATGATCGCGGAGGCCTGGGATGCTTCTGGGCTCTATCATGTGGGATCGTTTCCCGGCTTGCGCTGGGCGGAGTGGAACGGCCGCTATCGCGACGTGATTCGGCGTTTTGTCCGCGGCGATCCGGGACTGGTCGGCGAAGCCGCCTCATGTATCGCCGGCAGCAGCGATCTTTATGCCGACGAGGACCGCTTGCCGCTGCACAGCATCAATTTCATCAGTTGCCATGACGGATTTACCTTGCACGATCTGGTAAGCTATAACGGCAAGCACAACGAAGCGAACGCTGAAAACAATCGCGACGGCTGCGACAACAATATGTCCTGGAATTGCGGTGTGGAAGGCGAGACCGACAATGCGGACGTGTTGGCCCTGAGGCGGCGGCAAGCCAAAAACCTGATCAGCATCCTGCTATTGAGCCAGGGCGTTCCGATGCTGCTGGCCGGCGATGAGGTGTTGCATACGCAAAAAGGCAATAATAATACCTGGTGCCAGGATAACGAGCTGTCATGGTTCGATTGGCGCCGCGTCGAAAAAAATCGCGACATGCTGCGCTTCGTGAAGGAACTGATTGCGTTCAGGCGTCGGCACCCGAATCTGAACCGGTGCGAATTTTTTACCGGAGAAGAGGTGCCAGGCCGTGGTCTTCGTGATATATCCTGGCATGGCTACCGGCTTGACGAGCCCTTATGGTTCGATTACAGCGCGCAATTTTTGGCTTATACATTGGCCGGACTCACCGGCGAAGAGGAAGATGTGCACGTCATTTTAAATATGTCGGAACGGACAATCGAGGCGCCCTTGCCCAGGATTCCCGGACGCAAATGGCACCTGGCGCTGGATACCTCGCGCACGGGGCCCGATGACATCCTGCCGCGCGATCGGCAGAAGGCTTTCGAAGGTTCGTCTTATCCAATATCCCGGCGCACGGTCGCCGTGTTCGAGGCGCGCGGATGATCAAGGCATGAGCCGAGCAGCAATTCAATGCGGCCCCCCCAAGGTTTTGGTAATCAACTGCGGCAGCTCTTCGATCAAATACGGACTGTTTGCGATGGCGTCAGGGCATTTGCTTGCCAGCGGACTGCTCGAGCGTATCGGTGAAAGCGTCAGCCTGATCCGGCACCGGGCAGAAAATGCGCAAGGCGAGCGGGTCGAGACCCAGCAGGACGTCGAAGCTCCCGACCACCGCGCGGCTTTCAACGTTATCGCCGCGATTTTACATCATGCCTTCGGCTTCGAAGCAGGGGATGGGCCGGATGCGATCGGTCATCGCGTGGTTCATGGCGGCGAGGCCTTTTCGGCATCGGTCGCGATCGATCAGACGGTGATCGATACGATCCGCAAGCTGATCCCGTTGGCGCCGCTGCATAATCCGGCCAATCTGACCGGTATCGAAGCCTGCCGGGACATTTTTCCTTTAGTGCCGCAAGTCGCCGTTTTCGATACTGCTTTTCATCAGACCATGCCGCCGCATGCTTTTCGCTATGCGATCCCGGAAGCCTGGTATAGCGGCCATGGCATACGCCGCTACGGGTTTCACGGCAGCTCGCACCGTTATGTCGCAAACCGGGCGGCCGACCATTTGCAGCGCCCGCTCGAAGATCTTAAAGTGATTACCCTGCATCTCGGCAATGGCGCCAGCGCGGCCGCAATACAATACGGACGCTGTATCGATACCTCGATGGGCTTCACCCCCTTGGAAGGCCTGGTGATGGGTACTCGCTGCGGCGATCTGGATGCGGCGATACCGCTTTATCTGGAAGACGTACTGGGCCAGAGCGCAGGCGACCTGCAGGAAGCCCTCAACCGGGAATCCGGCTTGAAGGGACTATGCGGCAGCAACGACTTGCGCGAAGTGTTGGCCAGCGAGCAGGGCGGTGACGAACGCGCCCGGCTGGCGCTGGAGGTTTACTGTTATCGCATCCGAAAATATATCGGCGCTTATTTTGTCGCGCTGGACGGTCTGGACGCACTGATTTTTACCGGCGGCATCGGCGAGAATGCGGCCTTGATTCGAAGCAGGGTCTGTCAGGGCCTGGAAAAACTCGGCATTGTTATCGATCGGGAAGCCAATGATAGATCATTTGAGGCGATCGGCGAGATAGGACGGTGCGGGCACCCGGTTCGCGTTCTGGTCGTGCGCACGAACGAAGAGTTACAGATCGCGGGCGAAACGCTTGCAGTCTTAACTGACTCACAAATAGCAGGGACGAGGACAATTGAATCAAGAGGTGTTAAATGACAAATGAAAGGCAACTACCGCATCACCTGGCCTTGTTATTACTGTTATCTTTCCTGCTACTTGTTTCTGTAGGCGTCGAGGCCATTGGAGAGCCATCGATCGATCCTATCGTTCAAAACTCCTCAGAAACTAAGATGGTATTAACGCCGTGGTCTGAAAACGTTTTTACTCAAATAGAGAAGGAGTACGGGATAGAGGCCGGCAAGCGTATCAGATACGTCTATGACCTGATTCAAACCAATCAGCAGAAGCCGGTTCGAGAAAAGCTGGAAATAGTCAATACCGCTTTAAATCTATTTCCTTGGCTATCCGATAAGGAACTATGGAACGAGGATGACTATTGGGCCACTCCCTTGGAAACGCTGGCCAGATTCGGCGGTGACTGCGAGGACATGGCCATCGGAAAATTTGTCATGCTCCGTTTAATGGGGATTCCAAAGCAAAACCTTTATCTTGGGTATGCAAATATTAGGCAATCGGGTCAGGCTCACATGGTCCTGGTGTGGTTGAATGATGATCGCACCGAATCCCTGGTACTGGACCAGCTTGATAAAGCGCTCAAGTCAGGAAAGGATCGAAAGGATCTTCAGGCGATTTATTTATTCGATGCGGATCAAAAGGTCATCCTCTTGAACGACGACAATGGCGAGCGAAGCATCCAGGCGGAACTCGGAACCCGCAAAATGAGCAAGTTGGAATCTATCAAGCAACGCATCATAGAAAATAACGAGAAATATAAGCCATATAATGACGGCAGACCTCTATGGGTGCACTAAGTTGATCGCTCTAATAGAGCCGCGGCAAGAGTTTTGGGGTCGTTTTGCAGTAATCGAGATAGGCCGACCCAAATTGCTGGAAGAGTAAATTTTCTTCTATTCCGATGCGAAAACTGACCGCAAAATACGCCGGTATGCTGATGACCAACAAGGCCAGCAAATCACCCATCGCAAACCCCGCAGCCGCCAGAGCGATCAATAAGCCGGCATAGGCCGGATGCCGCACCCAACGATAGGGGCCCTCGACAATCAGATGATGGTCGTGCTGTATCATCACGTGGGTGGTAAACAACCGACCCAGCCAGCCGACCGCACTGTAACGCAGACAAAGCCCGGCCGCAAACAGCGGCAGTGCCAGAAGTTGCCGGTAAAGATACGGAATCGGCAACGGCGTCAAAGCCAAAGATTTAAACAGCAGCGACGCGAACACGCCGCTTGCGACGGTAAACCATAAAATCAGCTGTGTGCGCTCCTCACTCTCCGACACGATTTTTTTGTCGATCTGTGTTTTATGCAGGAGGCGAATTTCCCAGCCTATCCATAAGAGGCAAAGCAACAGCCATAACAGGCGTATTGATGTCATTGATCTGGCTTAGGGCTCATGGTGGGGACAAGCAAGCATGTTACAATAGTTTCGCTTCGATTCGCCCTAAATTCCTAAGAATGCGGCAAATAATAGGGGGCAAATCGATGCCGGCTCTGCGAAGGTATGCTTTCGCGCCGATTAAATGGAAAAATAATTGATTGAACCCCACGTGTTTGCCGGCCATGAAAAAAATCATTGAACTGAAAAACGTTTACAAGGATTACCCGCAGGCCGGCACGACGCAAACCGTTTTGCATGATATTACCCTTGACATTCTGGCCGGCGAGTTCGTCGCGATCGTCGGCCCTTCCGGCAACGGCAAATCGACCTTGCTGAATCTTTTGACCGGCATCGACCACCCGACCCGTGGCGAAGTAATCGTGGACGGCGCGCGCTTACAGAAAATGAGCGGAGAAAAGCTGACGTTTTGGCGCGGAGGTCATGTCGGCATCGTGTTTCAGTTTTTTCAACTGCTGCCTGCCTTGACTCTTCTGCAGAACGTCATTTTGCCGATGGATTTTCATGCCGTGCTGCCGAAACGACAGCGCGGGCAAAGAGCCATGCAGCTGTTGGGACGGGTCGGTCTTGCGGAAGAAGCGGAGCGCCTGCCGAGCCAGGTTTCCGGCGGCCAGCAGCAACGCGCGGCGATTGCCCGTGCCTTGGCTAATGACCCGCCCTTGATCGTCGCCGACGAACCGACCGGGAATCTTGACGTTGCGACCGCCGCGTCGGTGTTTGAATTGTTTGCTCATCTTCGCGATCAGGGCAAGACGTTGGTGATGGTGACCCATAACGAAGCGCTCGCGGACGCCGCCACACGCAAACTCGAAATCCGCTCCGGCCGCATTCACGCCGACGACTCCAGGCTGTCCGCCTATTAACCTAGAAAAATCAGTTGATCCACAAAACACACCAAAATCACGAAAAAATGCAGAAAGTTATTGCTTAGAAAAGCGCCCCCCTCCGAGTGATCGAATCACGCGATCTACCACCTTGATTTATTTGGTGTCTTCCGTGTTTTTCGTGGACTAACTGCGGTTTTAAGGATTAAGCATTGCATACGCTCTGGAACAAAATTTGGGCCGACCTGTGGCTCGTCAAAGCCCGTACTGCTCTGGCCATCAGCAGTATTGCGGCCGGAGTGTTCTGCGTCGGCACGCTGTTCGGCATGATCGACCTGCAGCTTGCGAAGATGGACGCCGCGCATCGGCAATCGCAACCCTCGCATATCAACCTAATCCTCGGCAACAGCGCCGACAATTCCTTGCTCGGGAAGATCAGAGCCGTTGAAGGCGTGGCGGGCATTGATACGATGACGCCGTTGACCGTTCGCTACCTACTTCCCGGTCAGTCCGACTGGAGCATGGGTACCTTGATCATCCGTCCGGATTATTCGGCGCAGCAATTCGACAGAACGACTTTGCTTGCCGGCAGCTGGCCGTCCGGCAAGCGCATTGCCGTCGAACGCCTCTCGGCGGACTATGCAGGGCTACGGATCGGCGACCGGGTCGAAGTGGATACGCTGAACGGGACTCAAGCTCTCACGCTGGGCGGCATCGTGCGCCATCCCTTCGTCAAACCACCGAATTTTGGCGGGCAACTGCACTTTTTCGCCGCTTCCGCTCTGGCCGCCGAATTCGGCCAGCCGGCCGACACCTTCAGGCAGGCGCTGGTGAATATCACGCTACCCTACAGCACCGACAGAGTGCGTGCGGTTGCCAAGGACATCCGCGTACTGCTTGCAGAACACAAGATCGGTGTCAACGTGACCTTATTGCAGGACCCCGACAAACACTGGGGGCGGCCCATTTTCGCCGGCATCAATGGCGTCTTGCAGATCATGGCGCTCGCCTCGCTGGCATTAGCCTGTGTGTTGATCTTCAATACGCTCTCCGCGCATATCGCCCAGCAAACCGACCAGATCGGCGTGATGAAAGCGCTGGGAGGAAGCACAATCACAATCGCCAAGCTTTATCTGATCGAGACGCTGCTGATGGCGGTTGCCGCGGTAGTATTGGCAGTGCCGCCCGGCCTCGCCGCCGCCCATTTCAGTTCGTGCAGACTGTTGAATCTTTTCAACATCGATTGCGGGGTTTTCGACATCTCGAACCGCGCCGTAGCCTTCATGCTGCTGGGAGGCCTCTTCGCGCCGCTGCTGGCGGCCCTGGTTCCGATACTGCGCGGCGCGTCGATGACGGTGCGGGTAGCGATCGCCAGCTACGGACTGGGCTCCGGTTTCGGGGCCCGCCGTTTCGACCGCTGGGTGGAGCGCATCGGCGCGCGCTTTCTGCCGACATTGTATGCGGCGGCATTGGGCAACCTGTTCCGCCGCAAGGGGCGGCTGCTGTTGACCCAGAGCGTACTGATCATCGCCGGTGCGATGTTTCTGATCTTGATGAGTCTTATCGCGTCAGTCAATTTGACGCTGGACAACGAAATGGCGCGCAGTCGCTATACGGTACGCCTGGGTTTTGCCAATGATCAGCCCGAACAAAAGGTGACCGAAGCGGCGATGTCGGTCGCGGGAAGCCGGCGCGTCGAAATCTGGCAGCGGCTGCCTATCGACATATCGAAAGGCGATGCCGCGCTGCGCCAGCAGGGCAGCCTCGGCGCTCAATTGTTTGCTTTACCCGCGGCATCGGCGATGTACCGACCTTTGATAGAACAAGGACGCTGGCTTGAGGCCGCCGATGCCGGTCGGCGCGTGCTGGTGCTCAGCGCCGATACCGCCGCATTGAACGGCATCAAAATCGGCGATACGGTGGATGTCCGGCTGGAAACCATCACCCAAAAATGGAAGGTGATCGGCTTTTACCGCTGGCTCGCGGGCTCAAATTATACGGTCGAACCGGTTTATGCGCCGCTGGAAGCGGTGAGGGGCATTACCGGGCACGGCGAGGTGGCTTCGTTCGCTTTGCTCGACGCGCCGATCGAGACCCTGGCCGAAGAAGCCGATTATGTCCGCGCGTTAAAACAAAAATTTGAAGACAACCAAATCAAACTCGACGTTTACACGACACAAGCCAGACTCGAACAGCGCCGCTTCGCCCGCAACCAGTTCAACCCGCTGATTGGGACCTTGCTTGGGCTGGCTTCGATGATCGCGGCGGTGGGCGGCATCGGCCTGTCCGGAACACTCGCGATCGGGGTTTTGCAGCGGATCCGCGAAATCGGTGTACTGCGTGCAATCGGCGCATCGTCCAAAGCGATCTTTCGGTTATTTCTGCTCGAAGGGCTCCTGCACGGCATCGTCGCCTGGGCGCTCAGCGTGCCGCTGGCCTTTATCGCCGCCGAGCCTATCGCCGGCGAATTGGGAAAAACCATGCTCGGCATGCAACTGGATTACGCGTTCGATCTGGTGGCCGTTGTTTACTGGCTCGTCATCGTTATTGCGCTCTCTTGGCTGGCTTCCTCCTGGCCGGCGCACAAGGCAGCGATTTTGACGATTCGTGAGAGCTTGGGACATTAAAAGCCTCGTCCTTAGCGATTGAATTTTTTGATTCAAAAATACCCTTTTTTATTGTGTTTTGGCATTTTGCTGTTACATTGACACTCCGTGCGCCACCTATTTGACTCAGTCAACCGCGGCTCCTCATGTCCAATCCAAAACATATCATTATTGTCGGCGCAGGCCCGGGCGGTCTCTGTGCGGGCATGCTGTTAAGTCAGCGCGGCTTCAACGTATCCATTTTCGATAAAAACCAGGAGGTTGGCGGACGCAATCGGGCGATCCGGATGAACGGATTTGTCTTCGATACCGGGCCGACATTCTTGCTGATGAAAGGCGTTCTCGATGAAATGTTTGAACTGTGTGGCCGGCGCAGTGAAGACTATGTCGGGTTCGTGAACCTGGACCCGATGTACAGCCTGGTCTATGACGATCGGCAGCTGTTGGTCCATTCGGACCCGGAGCGGATGCGCGCGGAACTCGAGCGCGTATTTGCGGAAGGCAGCGAAGGTTACGACCGCTTCATAAAGAACGAAAGAAAGCGTTTCCTTCGTCTCTATCCCTGCATTACACGGGACTATTCGTCCCTCGCGTCCTTTCTGTCGCTCGATTTGATCCGCGCGTTACCCTGGCTGGCCTTGCCCAAGAGCGTGTTTTCCAACCTCGGCCAATATTTCGATCAGGAAAAAATGCGCCTGGCATTTTCGTTTCAATCGAAATATCTCGGCATGTCGCCCTGGGAATGCCCGGCACTGTTTACCATGCTGTCTTATCTCGAACACGACTACGGTATCTATCATGTCGCGGGCGGCTTGAACCGTATATCGGCCGCGATGGCCGAAGTCATCAAGGAGAACGGAGGTTCGTTGCACACCAGTACGCCCGTAAAAGCATTGATCATTGAAAATGGCGGCGTGAAAGGTGTGAAATTGACCAGCGGGGAGGAAATCCGGGGCGATGAGGTGATCGTGAATGCAGATTTCGCTCATGCGATGGCGACTCTGGTGCCGCCGGGGCAACTCCACAAATACGATGCCGAGCAACTGAAGAAGCGCGATTATTCCTGTTCGACCTTCATGCTCTATCTTGGTCTGGACAAGGTGTACGATCTGCCGCATCATTCGATCGTCTTCGCCGGCGACTATCGCACCAATATCCAGAATATCTTCAGCCACAAGCAACTGACCGAGGATTTCTCGTTTTACGTGCAGAACGCCGCCATTTCCGACCCCAGTCTGGCACCGCCCGGCAAGTCGACGCTTTACGTGTTGGTGCCGATGCCAAATAATGACAGCGGCGTCGATTGGGAGACGCATTGCCAAAACGTGCGCGAACAGATTTTGGACGCTTTAGGCGGGCGCCTCGGCCTGACCGATATTCGCAGTCATATCGAGTGCGAAAAAATCATCACGCCGGCTGGCTGGGAGCGTGACGAACACGTTTACAAAGGCGCAACCTTCAGCCTGGCGCACAAATTCAGCCAGATGCTGTATTGGCGTCCGCACAATCGTTTCGAGGAGCTCGACAACTGCTATCTGGTCGGCGGCGGTACGCATCCGGGTAGCGGTCTGCCGACCATCTACGAGTCGGCGCGCATCTCGTCCGATCTGATTTCGAAAAAACATCGCGTTGGCTTCAAGGAAATCAAGCAAAACCTATGGCTGAAGAAAGCCAGGGCTTGAGATGGAGACCCTGCAGGCGATTTCGCCGGTCGACGGACACGCCTTGGGCGTATTTGAAAAGAGCGGCGCGGGAACGATCCGGCGGCAGATGGCTGCGGCCCGTGCGGCGGCGGCAGTCTGGTCGAGTATCGACGTTGCGAGGCGTGCCCGGCTATTGTCCCGTTTTAGCCAGTTATTGATCGACGAAGCGGATGTCGTCGTCGATGTGATTATGCGCTCTACCGGAAAGGTCAAAACCGAGGCTTTGCTCGGCGAAGTGTACCCGTTGCTGGATCTGGCGCATTATTACGAGAAACACGCGGCGCGCATTTTGCGGTACCGCGGCGTGCCGACCTCGCCGTTCGCGTTTCCGGGCGCGACCGCGGGCATAGAGCGCCGTCCCTATGGCGTCGTCGCGGTGATTTCACCCTGGAATTATCCCTTCCAGTTGACCGTCGCGCCACTCTTGAGCGCCCTGTTTGCCGGCAATGCGGTGATCTTTAAAATGTCCGAATTAAGCCTGCCGGTCGGCGCATTGATCGGCGATCTGTTCGACAGGCTGGATTTGCCGGCGGGGTTGGTACAGACAGTCATCGGCGACGGCCAGATCGGCGAACTCCTGATCGATGCCGGACCGGATCTGATGTTTTTTACCGGCGGGCTCGCCGCCGGCCGCGCGGTGATGCAGCGTGCCGCCCGGCACCCGATTCCGGTCCTGCTCGAATTGGGCGGCAAGGATCCGATGCTGGTATTCGCCGACGCGGACCTCGACCGTGCCCGCGACGCCGCCTTGTATGGCGCTTTCAGTAACAGCGGGCAGGCCTGTATCGCGGTCGAACGGTTGTATGTCGAGCAGGCCTGCTACGCAGGATTTGTGCAGATGCTGGTTGAAGCGGCCGCAACTCTGAAGGTCGGTCAGGGTCCCGAAGGCGATCTGGGGGCGATGACGTCGCCGCGCCAGATCGCTGTCGTAGAGGAACATTACCGTGACGCTCTGGCACAAGGCGCGAAGGCTTCGGGTCCGCTGCTCCGCGAAGGCAATTTTCTGAAGCCGGTGGTGCTCTGGGATGTGCATCACGGCATGCGGGTGATGCGCGAGGAAACTTTCGGGCCATTGCTGCCGGTGATGCCGTTTACCGGCGAGGATGAGGCGTTGAGACTCGCCAACGACAATGATTTCGGCCTGAACGCAAGCATTTGGAGCCGCGACATCCACAAGGCGCGGCGGATCGCGAGTCGCTTGCAGGTCGGCAATTGGGCGATCAACGATGTGCTCAAAAATGTCGGCCATGGCCGGCTGCCGTTCGGCGGCGTCAAAAAGAGCGGATTTGGCCGTTACCACGGCGCGGAAGGCCTGCTGAGTTTTACCTATCCGGTCTCCGGCCTGATTTGCCGCAGCCGGCTAGCAAAGGAACCGAACTGGTTTCCCTACAACGCAGAACGCTACGCACACTTCAAGGGCTTTCTGGATTTTGTCTACGGCGAAGGGCCCCTGTATCGGCGTATCCGGCGCAACTGGCCCGCGTTGCAGGCTTTTCGTGAGTATTCGGTCTTCGATCTGATGCAAAGATGGCAAAATCTGCGACTGATGCTGCCATGGAACCGGGATAATTGAATGAACCACCAAGATAAACGTATCGTGATCATCGGCGCCGGCCTCGGCGGCCTCTCCGCCGCGATAGCGCTGGCGAGCGAGGGCTTTGACGTCGAACTTGTCGAAAAAAACGACAAGGTAGGCGGCAAACTGAACATCCTCTACAAGGACGGCTTCACTTTCGACCTCGGGCCGTCTATCCTGACCATGCCGCATATCTTCGAAGCGCTGTTCACTCGCGCTGGCAAAAAGATGTCGGATTATGTCGAGATTCAAGCCGTCGAACCGCACTGGCGCAACTTCTTCGAGGACGGCACGACGATCGATTTGACGTCCGAGCCGGAGGCGATGCGGCGTGAACTCGACAAGCTCGGTCCCGAAGCGGCCGCGGAATTCGCCCGCTTCCTTGCTTATTCGAAAAAACTTTGCACCGAGACCGAAGCCGGGTATTTCGCGAAGGGGCTCGACAGTTTCTGGGACCTGATAAGTTTTTACGGACCCTTGCGCAGCCTGCTCGGTTTCGATGTATTCCGCTCGATGGATCAGGGCGTCCGCCGTTTCATCTCTCATCCGAAGCTGGTGGACATCCTGAACTATTTCATCAAATATGTCGGTTCGTCGCCCTATGATGCGCCGGCACTGATGAACCTGCTACCCCACATCCAGTTCGAATACGGACTCTGGTACGTCAAAGGTGGCATGTACGGGCTGGCGCAGGCGCTGGAGAGACTTGCGCTGGAACTCGGCGTGCGCATTCGCTTGCATGCGGAAGTCGCCGAGATCACCCGGGAGGGCTCGCGAGCGACCGGGATCCGTCTGAAAGATGGCGAGGTATTGCCGTCCGATCTGGTCGTCTCGAACATGGAAGTGATTCCGGCGATGAAGCAGTTGCTGAACAGTTCGGAAGCTGCGCTGAACAAGGTGCGGCGTTTTGAACCGAGCTGCTCGGGGCTTGTGCTGCACCTTGGCGTCGACCGCATCTATCCGCAACTCGCGCATCACAACTTCTTTTATTCGGACAAACCGCGCGAGCATTTCGACGCGGTTTTTCACCAAAATAAATTGTCGGACGATCCGACCGTTTACCTGGTCGCGCCCTGCAAAACCGACCCCGCACAAGCCCCTGCCGGTTGTGAAATCATCAAGGTTCTTCCGCATATACCGCATCTCGATCCCGACAATCCGCTTTCGGCGGAGGATTACCGTGCCTTCCGCGAACGCGTGCTGGTCAAGCTCGAACGGATGGGGCTGAGCGACTTGCGCCGGCATATCGTGACCGAAGAATGCTGGACGCCGCACGACATTCAAGCGCGCTACTATTCGAATCAAGGCGCGATTTACGGCGTTGTTGCCAATCGATGGAAAAACCTCGGCTTTAAAGCCCCGCAGCGCAGCAGCGAGTTAAAAAACCTCTATTTCGTCGGCGGCAGCGTCAATCCAGGGGGGGGCATGCCGATGGTCACCTTGTCTGGGCAGTTGGTGCGAGACAAGATTTTGTCGGATTTGGGGGAGGGGTAGGGAAATACTTCGAAACTACGGCATCGACGTGCTATCTGCGATCTTTCAAAAAAAGTCCCACCAATCCAGCCAACATAATGGCAATGTAGAGCTGGCCACTGATCACTTCCAAATAAGCCAGTGTCCGCGCCAGCGGCGCGACCGGGGTGATGTCGCCATAACCCAGGCTGGCCAGGGTGATAAAGCTGAAGTAGAGCAGGGCGTCCATCGGCGCTTTGCCCTCAATCCCTTCGATACCGTTGAACGACCCCGGCCAAAATTGAAAGATTAAGCCGTACAGGATCGCCCAAATCAGTCCCATCAACAGATAAACGCACATGGCGCCGAAGAGCAGGTTGCGGTCGACTTGGGTTCCTCCGAACACATGCTTGGCGGCAATGACTGCGCTGCTAATGGAAAACAAAAGGACGACGGCGATCAAGCACAATTCGATCGCGATGCTGTCATAAAAAATATTGAGCGTGGTGAAAGTCACGGCTAATACAGCGAGTGCCAATCCGAACCTGAAACGACTATTTTCGTGAGACAGACTCCATATGCCGAGCAACATCAAGCTACTGTATCCTGCCTGCAAGGTAATACGCATCAAAAAGGCATTCTCCGCCAAGGCGGGGAAGGATCTCAATACAGGTATCAGCAAAAAAAGAATAAGCAGACCGGATAGAAGGAATGCGTAATTACCGGCCTTTGCGCATCGGATGGGTGCAGGCATACAGCACTGGCTCCTGATAATGATGTATTTATCCACAAGGCCTCATTCTATTACAGTACGGCATAAGGCACTGTCTTTTGCATTTTTGAGCAGCAATTTTTCGCCATTTCTCATGAAAGTCAATTTGGCCTAAAGTCCAATAGCGGGACTTCCTTGCCCAGGAATAGAATGTACGGGTCGTATTAGGTCGATGAATCGGTCTTCGACAGGTCAAAGAACGGCCGTATATGAATGATTGCCAAAGCCGTAGGAGTGCTCTTATGACAATGGAACAAACTAGGCTACAAGAAGCCCGCGAGCACAATATTCCCTGGAAAAAATGGGGGCCCTATCTGAGCGAGAGGCAGTGGGGCACCGTGCGGGAGGACTATAGCCCTAATGGCGATGCCTGGAATTATTTTACCCACGACCAGGCGCGTTCACGCGCCTATCGCTGGGGCGAGGATGGCTTAGGCGGCATTTCGGACGACCACCAGATTCTTTGTTTTGCCTTGGCACTTTGGAATGGCAACGATCCGATCATCAAAGAAAGGTTGTTTGGACTCACCAACAGCGAGGGCAATCATGGCGAGGACGTGAAGGAATATTACTTCTATCTCGACAGCACGCCCACCCATTCCTACATGAAATACCTGTACAAATATCCGCAGGCGGCCTATCCCTATGAGGACCTGATCAAAACCAACCGGCAGCGCAGCCGGAGTGAGTTGGAGTATGAGCTTCTGGATACCGGCATTTTCGACGCCGACCGTTATTTCGACGTGTTTGTCGAATATGCCAAAGGCGATGCCGAGGACATACTGATCAAAATCAGCGTCGCCAACCGCGGGCCCGAAGCGGCGCCGCTACATCTGTTGCCGACGCTCTGGTTCCGCAATACCTGGTCCTGGACGGATGGCGGCAGCAAACCGGCGCTGCGAAAGCTCGATCATGGCGAACTCAGCATCGTGCAGGCCCATCATTCCGACCCGCTGTTTCAGGCGTTCCTGGATGACTACTATCTCTATTGCGATGGCAATATCCCGCTGTTGTTTACCGAGAATGAAACGAATAATGCCCGCCTCTTTGCCGGCGTCAATGCTGGTCCTTACGTGAAGGATGGCATCAATGATTATCTCGTGCACGGGCAGCAGGAGGCGGTCAATCCGGTGCAGTCGGGGACAAAAGTCTCCTCGCATTATCAATTGACGGTGGGGGCCGGAGAAACGCAAGTGGTTCGTCTGCGCCTGAGCCGCACCGGTCCGGCCCAGATGGGCAATCCTTTTGCGGGCTTTGATGGCATTTGTGAAACGCGCCGGCAGGAAGCCGATGCCTTTTACGACGAGATCACGCCAGCCTTGATCAAGGCAACCGATCCGGATCGGACCCATCTGATGCGCCAGGCGCTCGCCGGTATGCTGTGGTCGAAGCAATATTTTTATTACGACGTCGACAAATGGCTGGAGGAACACGATGTGACGCCCTGGTCGGGATCGGAACAGCGCCATCGGATTCGCAACGGCGAGTGGTATCACGCCTATTGCGACGACATCATCTCGATGCCGGACAAGTGGGAATACCCCTGGTTTGCCGCCTGGGACCTGGCGTTCCACATGCTGCCGTTGTCGATCGTGGACTCGGACTTTGCCAAATCGCAGCTGGATCTGATGCTGCGTAACGACTACCTGCACCCGAACGGGCAAATCCCAGCCTACGAGTGGAACTTTGGCGACGTGAATCCGCCCGTGCACGCCTTTGCCACGATGCAAATCTATCTGATTGATAAGGTGCGCAATGACGGCAAAGGCGATATCCACTTCCTGAAGTATGCCTTTTCGAAACTGCTGGTCAACTTCACCTGGTGGATCAACCGCAAGGACCGGAACGGTAACAATGTCTTTGAAGGCGGCTTTCTGGGGCTGGACAATATCGGGGTATTCGACCGCAGTTCACCGCTGCCCACCGGGGGCTTCCTGGAACAGGCGGACGGCACCGCCTGGATGATCTTTTTCAGTCAGCAGATGCTCAGGATTGCCATAGAACTGGCGGTTCACGATCCCCTCTATGAAGAATTCGTCAGCAAATTTTTCGAGCATACGATGTGGATTGCCGGGGCGATGGACCGGCTAGGCGAGCATCAGGATGAAATGTGGGATGAGGAGGATGGTTTTTTCTACGATGTGCTGCGCTTGCCGGATGGCACGGCCATGCGGTTGAAGGTACGCTCGATGGTGGGGCTGCTGCCGCTCGCCGCCGTGGCGCTTTTTGAAGCGGACGATCTGGTGAAATTGCCCAATTTCCGCAAAGGGGTGCAAGCATTTTTCCGTCGTCACCCGGAACTCACAGCCAACATGCACCTACCCAGCCAACCGGGCGCCACAGGCCGATACATGCTGTCGGTATTCAACGAGCAGAAATTGCGCCGCGTGCTCGCGAAGATGCTGGATGAGAATGAGTTCTTGAGTCCCTATGGCATCCGCTCGCTGTCGCGCTATCATCAGGTGCATCCGTTTGTGTTTTACCATGCGGGGCAGGAGTTTCGCGTCGAATACCTGCCGGGCGATTCGAACACCGGCATGTTCGGCGGCAACTCCAACTGGCGAGGGCCGGTGTGGATGCCGGTCAATTACCTGCTCATCGCCGCGCTGCTACGGCTCCATTCCTACTATGGCGACACCTTCAAGGTGGAGTGCCCGACCGGTTCGGGGCAGTACATGACCCTGTTCGAGGTGGCGAATGAACTGAGTAAACGCTTGACCAACATTTTCCTCACCAATGGCAATGGCCACCGGCCGGTCTATGGAGGAAGCGAAAAATTCCAAAGCGATCCCTACTGGAAAGACCTGGTCCTGTTCTACGAATATTTCCACGGCGACAATGGCGCCGGCATCGGCGCCAGTCACCAGACCGGCTGGACGGGCTGCATCGCCCGTCTGATTCAAGGCATGGGGGATCTGAGCAATGAGATATTGACCGGCGCGGATGCCGAGATGGCGGCGATTAGGAAGACGGTGGGTAAGTGAAGACGCCTTAGGGGAAGACAGAAACCCGCAATTTTTATTGCTGGTCTCCATCCCCCGAAACTTGGCATTCGCTGCGGGAAAAATTGAATCGATTGAATTGCGGGGGAAATCATGAACAGCGCTCTTTATCCTTCCCTTTACCAAATCAACACGCGCGTCTGGCTCAATCGACTGTCGCGCCAGATCGGCCGCCCGGCGACGCTGGATGACATTCCCGATGCCGAACTGGATCAACTGGCGAATTTGGGGTTCGACTGGCTTTACTGTCTTAGCGTCTGGCAAACGGGGGAGGCCGGGCGCAAGGTCTCCCGCTCCAATCCGCAATGGCGCGCCGAATATCGGGAACTTTTACCGGACTTGCGGGAAGACGATATCTGCGGCTCGGGCTTTGCGATCACCGCTTATACCCTCAACGCCCCGTTGGGGGAGCCTGAAGCATTGGAGCGTCTGCGCGGCCGCCTGCATCAACGAGGGCTCAAATTGATGCTGGATTTCGTGCCCAACCACACTGCGCCCGACCATCCCTGGGTGCAGGCGCATCCGGAGTATTATGTTGCCGGCACGGAAGAGCAACTCGCCGGGCAGCCGCAAAACTATGTCAAACTGGACTTGCCCCAAGGGCCGGTGGTTTTGGCATACGGCCGCGATCCGTATTTTGACGGCTGGCCGGATACCTTGCAGCTCAATTACGGCAATCCTGCCTTTCGGCTCGCGCAAATCGATCAATTGTTAAAAATTGCCCGCTGCTGCGACGGCTTGCGCTGCGACATGGCGATGTTGGTGTTACCGGACGTCTTTCAACGCACCTGGGGTATCGCCGCGGAACCGTTTTGGCCTACGGCTACCCGGATGGTGCGGGAAAAGCATCCGGATTTCGTGTTCATGGCGGAGGTTTACTGGGATATGGAATGGGTGTTGCAACAGCAAGGCTTCGATTACACCTACGACAAGCGGCTCTACGACCGCTTACGCGGAAAACAGGCAGGGCCGGTACGGCTGCATTTCTGGGCGGACATGGATTACCAGAAAAAATCCGCCCGTTTTTTGGAAAACCACGACGAACCGCGCGCCGCCGTCACCTTCCCGGCGCCCGTTCATCAAGCCGCCGCTGTCTTGACCTATTTCAACCCCGGCCTGCGCTTCTTCCATGAGGGGCAATTGCAAGGCTGGCCGAAGAAAATTTCGGTCCACCTCTGTCGCGGACCGGAACAAGCCACCGATCCGGAATTACAAGCGTTTTATCGCCGTCTTCTCGATGCTTTGCGGCTGGATGTGTTCCGCAATGGGGCTTGGCGGTTGCTGGAATGCAAGCCGGCCTGGGACGGCAATTGGACGGCGGAGTGCATGATTGCCTTTGCCTGGCGTGGCCAGGATGGGGTGCAAGCGATCGTTGCGGTTAACTACGCGCCGAACCAAAGCCAGTGTTATCTCACGATGCCTTGGCCGAATCTCGATGAGCAGATGTACCGGCTTAATAATTTAATGGGAACTGACAGTTATGATCGTAGTGGTGACAGCCTGCTTTCGCCCGGCCTTTATCTGGACTTACCGCCATGGGGTTATGGCGTATTTGAATTGATCCGAAAAGGATAACGGACTTTATTCTGCGGATTAAGCACAGGAGAAATATTATGAATCGAAAGAATTGTTTTCAGGTTGGCAACTTAGCCTTGGTTTTGCTGCAGTCGGATCGCTGATTTGGTCTGCGCCGACTTACTCCGAAACGGCTGGCATGGAAAGGCGGGATGATCGTCGGGATGATAGGCAGGGAGCGCAGGAAATAAGGCAGGAAGGCCGAGACGTTGCAAGAGAGGTTAAAGATTGATGCCGCGATGTAGGTGCGAGTGGGCAGGAATGTCGGCAAGAAAAACGTGATGTCAAATAAAAAGCCCGCGAATCCGCGCGGGACTCCAAAATAGACTGATTCGGTTTTAACTTCTGCTGAAGGTCTGTAGGGGGCAGGTAAACTTGTTTTTGAGCCGGTCATAAGACGTGCAGGATAGTGTCCGCTTAACTTTCAGGTGGACACTATGGACGACGATACTCCGGGGTGCACACCGCTTGGGTTTCATAAGGTTACCGTTCTGCGTCTCTTCGCCCTTGCTCATAGGCTCGCTGTTCGGATTCTTTGTGTTTGCCATACAAGTACCCACCCACGACGCCAGCGCCTGCACCGATTGCGGCCCCCATGCCGGCATTGCCAGCGATCGCACCAATGATTGCTCCTCCTGCCGCGCCGCCCAAACCTCCGGTTACAGTGCGTTGCTGCGTATCCGACATGCCGGCGCAACCTGACAAAGGGGTAATGGCCAATATCGCTATGATTAAAATAGAAAATATTTTCATGCTGTGTAATCCTCTTTGAATTATTTTTTACAGGGGTATTTTTCGGTTAAAAATCTGAATTCGGTTTCGACCGGTATTTCGTTCATGTATTCGGGATGATGCAGCGCCCATGCGATGAACAGGGCGATCGTCTCATTGCGAGTCGGCTTGGGGTCTGGGACACAGAACATCTTTAGTTCCTGTTTATCTGCCGTCTGGGCTAGATAATATTGATAGGCGCCGACTAAATAACCATGGCAAAAATGGATGGCTTCCCGATAATGGGGGTCTTGCGGCGAAGCCGTACAGAGGTTGATCAAGTTTTGTGTCTTTTGGGCTACGAAGTCCTGATCCGTAACGCCGGCTGTCGCAGAGCCATTGACCAGTAAAGCAAGCAAAAGCAGGGAAATTAGATGTTTTAGTTTCATAGGTAATATTCTCAGGTGTTTTAAGTTATTAAGCGCTTATCAAGAAGTTAACAAGTATTGCATGTCCCCCAAACGGCGTCTGAACAGGAGTCGGGAGAAACTAATGCACGTGAACTTTTTGTAAGGCGCTTATGCGAGATAGATTATCTACAATAATTAAAGTTTCTTGTAAATGCATTGCTATGGCAGTTTCACTTTATCTAAAATCTTCCTCTGGAAAATTTCACGGTAAATTGTCTAGTAAAGACGGCGCTGAAGGTCAGAAATTTTGGCAGCGTTTTTCAATCCTTATTTCAATCCGAGGTATCTCAATGAAAAATTTGTCATTATTCTTGTTGATTCTTCTGCCGCCATTGGTTGGCAATGCCGAGCAAAAACCGCTTAATCTCGACTTGGATTCTTCGAGTTTTTATAAAGAGGCTCCCAAAGCACCTTCATGGATGCACGACGACAATTATCAGTCTTCCGAGAAACAGTTATCGAAGCAGTGTCAGGATATGCGTCAGCAAATAAAAGCCTTGAAAGGTAAACCGCAACGCAAATTTACTTTACAGCAACGGTATGAGACCGAATGCTTAAAGTGAGAGCCGCGTTGTGGCAACGCGATAGAAGCGGCTCGATCATTTTGGCTGAGCAACCGGTTGCCTATTTGTCTTCATGACTATATTTTTGCTTCGATAGAGTCTATTGCGCGACTCAATTCCCCTGGATGGTGACAATCGGTGGTTGGACTTTCTCATCCTTCTCGGACAGCGTCATGATGATCATCAGGAAGGTAAAAACCCCCTTTGACCTGAAGTCGCGGTCGTCGATCCAATACCAATAGTCGCGATATTTAACCGCCGCGAAGGCATCTGCCGGGCTTGAGTTTTCCGCATGAATCCTGATCAATGGCGGGAGTGACTGGCTTCCTCGCGCCTCTTGAAACGGCGGGTAAGTCCGTCGTTCCGCAATGTGCTCGGGCGGCACTTCGACATCCGCCCCCAGTAGCGTCAGGATTTGGAATGCGGAACGCGTCTGTATCGCGATGACATCGTCTTTTCCTGACACCACGCCATAAATTATCTTGAACTCCTGAAGGTCGGGCCGCAGCCCCAATAGCTTTCTGACCAGTACTCTGTCGGCCTGAATTTCGGGAGGAAGCTCCTTGGGATTGATGACCAATATCGTACTTTGTTGCTTCGTGTCTTTTGAAACGTCCACGCGTAAATCAATGACGCCGGAATCCTGAAGCCGCTGCAGGGCGGCCAACAGCCTGCCGAAATCGGGATCGGCCGCATGGCCGCGCGCGCCGCCTTTGCGATTCACGAGTCCGTTGATCGATTGCACCCCTATCTGCAGCAGCGTGTCAATGGGCCAACCTTCTTCGGCGCGCATGAGCAGGGCCGGAGGCGGAATCGGCGTGGTCATGACTTGCAGAAAATGGGCGCCGGTCAAGGGCGTGTAGGTGATGGTCGGGCGATCGATGTAGGTTGCCGCGGAGCCCAGGTTCACGATATCGCCAAATGCACTGGCGCTATTGAGCGAAGCTCCCACCGTCAAGGCGCCCTGTAATTGGTAGCCGCTGATGATCTGTCCCACGTCCAGGAACACCGGCGTATCGGCATAGCGCATCTTGACGATATTGAGCAGGGTTTGCTGTTTCCAGGAACTCGCAATCGCGTTGATGTAATCGAAGCGGTCGCGATCCACGCTCGGGGGGCCAAAGCTGCTACATCCGGGTAGACCGAGCAGGGTGCCCGCCAACAGGCAGATTTTCCTTGCCGGCAGCCAATATGGCAAGCGCTTTTCCCGACTCATAACAAGATCCCCAGCAGACGCTTAATCAGATCTTCCAGGGAAATCATCGTCAATGTCAGTGGCAATAACGGCGCCAGTACCGAGATAACGGTTTGTAGTACGGCGGTTTTACCGAACGGAAATGGCCGCATCGTCTGCACGACCTCAAAGCTGCCCGCCATGTCGTTCAAGGATTGAATATCGCCGCTGCCGACCAGGGGTTCGTCCAGCGGAGCGCCGCCGCGCAGCCATTTATCTTCAAACTCACGCACGTAGCGGTGCGCCAGCGCGCCATACTCAAGCAAGCCCTGGCGTTTGACTTGCGCCAGGCGGGGCGCGAACACGCACAAGGGGCCAAGTACCAGCAGCAACACAAACACCACGGCGGCCACGATCTCCGGTTTGAAGTCCAGCAGTGTCTTGCCCTCATAGAAAATGTAGTTGGCGATCAGGCCGGCCAGCAAAGCGCCTTGAGACAGCAGTAACGGCACGAATGCGGCCGCGCTTCCGCCGAGAAAACCGAGCCCCGCGGCACGGTCGGGATGCGTCGGCACGAGTTGCAGATCCAACCGGGAAACCTGGCACAGAAACCGCGCCCAGATGAAAATGCGAAAAAACCAGCGCGCTAACAGGAATTGATAAAGCGGAATGCTGACAAAGGCGTACCAATACCCTGCCAGGGAATAATGGCGATGGCCATCCACGATGGCCGCATACCAGGTGGCCGATGTCAGCGCCATTTGACTTGACCAGAGATAGTGCATGGCCGTCCATACCAGGACAATCAGCAATACTTCGATCAACACCGAATTGCGCAGACGCATCGCCGAGGCGATCAGCGCTTCGAACTCCGGGAGGGATTGCGCAGGAACGATCCCGCGCGCGATAAATTGCCGGACGACCAGCCTGATCCGCTGATGCACCACGAGCTCCGCGACCAGCAGCAACGGCAAGGCCAAGAGAAAGCGGACATGTACATCCACGTCATAAATAAAAGGGACTTTAATCGCGCCACCTAGCGCCTCGCCGGTCAACAACGAAAGCAACAGCAACGGCAGCCAGGTGAACAGGGAAAAGAACAGCAAGCGGCGCTTGACCAAACCCAGCGCATCCGTCGTTAGCCCCGTGCGCATAAAAAGCTGGAAGAGCGGGCCGCCCAATACCAGGGAAAAATCATCGAACTGAGTTTTGTCGGCTGAAGTGTTCATAGAGTTTTTAATCTCACAAAGTCGGGGTGATTCGAAAAAGAGCGCTCTGCATCGGCATCTGACAATCCGGGACGATTTTCTACAGCATATGTCGATTTAATTATTTCAATCATACATGCGTTTGTTCCAACCCTGCGCGCTTGAATGCGCAAGAACCGTCGTGCGAAATCATCTTCGAGCGCTAGGGCTTATGTTTCACTGCGATCGGTTCCTAGGCTTTAGGCAAGTTTTTTCTTCAGCCGCCAGAAAACAACGGCGGATGCCAGCACCATGGCGCACGCGGAAGCAATCAGCAGCAAGCCCAGAAACAAGATTTGCCGGTACGTATAGTCCACCAATTTCTTGCCGCCGGCCTGGGCTTGGCTGATGACTCCGTCCAATCGGCTTGTGAACCGCTCAAGCTGACCGGAGGCCAGAGACTGGTCGAAAGCTTGCAGCAATTTGACCAAATCCTGCGCGGTGGCGTCGAGCTGCGCGGCGGCGGCCGTGTAGTCGTTGATCCGGAAAGGCTCGGCGTTCGGGTCTGGCGGGCTGGCCTGGAGTTGCCGCAGCACAGCTTGAAATGACTGGAGCGTGGCGGTGGACGCCTCGGACATCTGTTTGCCGGCGTCCAGGGCTTTTTCGGTCTGTGCGGCGAGGCTCGTAAGGCCTGGCTGGTGCTTGTCCAGGGCCTGGATGATCTGCTGGCGCTCGGCACTGATCAGTCCGGGCAGGCGCTCCGCCGTCTGGCTGAAGCGGTCTGCGGATGCGGACAGTTGGGTCGCGCTGGCCAGCAGCTTTTCCATTTGTGGCATTTCCGCGGTCTGCAGGACCAGTAACTCGGTTTCCCAGCGGACCAGGGTCGGCATGTGGCGGGCCAGGAACAATCCGCGTTCCGCAAACAGTCGGGTGTTGGCCAGTTCGCGAGTGGCGGGATCGAGTCCCATCAAGGGGTCGATCGAGAGCAGACTGAAAACACTGCTGGTGATGCCCTGGTGGGAACCGCGATTACTCTGCGCGACCTCGGACGCGAAACTGAGGGAGCCGAGATCGCTCGGCGAACGCACGTTCGGGTGTTGTTCGTGCCACGTTTTGATCGCGGCGCGCAGTTCCGCGAGCTGGTCTTTTTTTAGCGTCGTCGCGGCGATCCGCCACATCTCCTTCTCGATCTCCTGGGATGCGCGCAGATAGGGTTTGGCGGATTCGCCATAGAACTTGGGTATCCAATAATCCTCGACATTCATCCGGTTCAAGCTAGCCAGTATGGTCATATCAAGGAGGTTGGCATAGGTGTTGGCGCCGGTGACGATGGCCAATATATCATTGGTAACGCTGATACGGCGCCGTAAAAGAGTACGCTTTCGGGTGCCCTTATCATCTTCCCATTGCAACTTGCCGATGGCAAGATTCAACGTTTCGATAGAATTGTCGGCAATGCGGAGCAGTTGGGATTGCAGTTCGACGGGGTCGGGCTCGTCGTTTCCCCGGTTGAGCGAAAACATCGAGCGGATGCCTTTTTCAGGCAACTCCAGGGTACTTTTGAGCAAATTGCAAGCGCTCACGCTCAAGACCAGGGCGAGTAGCAGAACGGCTTTGGGCATCCCTCTTGGGGTACCCGAACAGGAAAGCTGATGCGCGGCGCGCATGAAGGTATCGGCTCCTTGGGGCATTTCTGATTTACGACTGCGCTGTTGGATTGCGATGGCGGCGATCAGGTTTGTTCAGTGTGGCTTTGCTTTGCTGCCTCCATCTGGCTTAGCCCATATCATCCATATTAGGAACCTTATTAGCAACCAATTTAACTCGATTTATCAAAATACATGCGGCGGTTTTGCATCCTGCTCATGATTGTCGCGTCTTGAAGGTGCAGAATAATCCGAAAGTCCCAGTGAGCAACAAGGGAAACATAAAAACTCACCCATTAGCTGATTGCCATGGTACCAACTGACTGACACTTTGGTTTTTTTGATGTTAATAGAAGTTCCATTTAATTCATGACGATCTTGTGTATAGGGGCACGGGTTTAATGTGGCGGGGCGCGAAATACGCGGGCCATGTGGCTAAGGGTCTCGTACACCACAGGACCGTCGTCATTGAGGGCAAGAAAGCGGTCAATATAGTTCAGTGTCCTTTCTATCCTTTTATGGAACGTGATGTTGTAGCTAACGGGATGAAAGCCAAAAACATAGGTGGCCGGCTTTGCCAGGGATTGCCCCTGCCAATTGGCGCTGAATATGGAGATCATCTCGTTGCTGGTGACATAATCCACCAAGCTGCCGTTATCAGGGACTTCAAGTAGAGGGATAGTGTAGATTCCATCAGACATCGGTTCGAACTGATCCGGAAAGTAAGGTTGCGAATGATCGTTGATGGCCTTCCAGTGTTGACGATTCCAGCGATAGAGCACGCCGTTGCCGTCATTTTTTGATTCCTCCCGGATTCTCGCCCAATTGTTGGCGCTGCTGTCGGCGACGAAGCCGTCGGCGGCAAGCGCTTTCAATGTCTGCGCGCCGGCCGCCCATGAACCGCTACGAAACGAAGTCGGTTTGCCCAGGCCATGGGCAACGAACAACGCGTCCGCTGCTTGCAAGAGGCGCAAAAACTCGGCTTCGCTGTAGGCGCTGTTCAACACGGTATAGCCGGTGGAATCACCCCTTCGGAAGGTGTCGGAAGGTTTAAACCGGCAATGTACACCGCGCACGCTATTGACGAAATTACAATAGGGATGGATATGCAAGCCGATTTCGTCTTGAAAAGATTCCCTGAGCCGGATCATCCACTTGGCTAAATATGCTTGACGCGCCGGCGAGACCTTTCGATCTGTAAACGTGTAGGGGCCCAGGAAATGAGTCATTTTAAGTGAGGGGTGCACCTTGTGCAGATTTTCGTGCAATTCCAGTACCGAATTTCGGCTATCGGATGTATCCCAGTCGGTAGTCAACAGGGCATAGAAGGGGTGGCTTCGCTGAAAAAAATAGTCTTGGGTAAACTTTGAACTGCCTTCGGCAATCAATTGGATGGCATGTTTGCCGGGCGCCAACCCGGCGATGTCGATTGTCCCGGTAAAAGCGCCGGCGGCCTGCGACAGGTTCCCTTTGGGCTGGTCATCGAGCCGGACTTGCACCGCACGGAGATGGCCAGCCTGAGCAACGCGCAGGGTTACCGTATCATTGCCGGGCGTCAGGGCATTGCCTATCAAATACCAGTTGCGGATGCCGCTGACACGCAATAATGGCGGCGCCGAGGTTGTGCTGGAAGGGGCCTGCTTGTTGACGGAAACAGGCGTTCCGCTGGCATCGAACGATGCCAGAAGAAACTGGCAGTACAAGATGACATAAACGATCATTGCATTTTTCATAGAGTCCGATGCTTCCAAGATGGGTTATATGACGGTTTTTACGAGTTAATCCATTCAAGGGATTTGGCTCGATTGAAGTCGGCAACAGCTGTTTGTAAATCGAATAAGGTAGAGAGATTAGGTTGGCAAGAATGGACATTAATAAAATCATCAAAAAACACAACCATTCGATCGCGATCGTTCTGGCCTTTGTGTTACTCGAAAATATTACCTGGCTGATAGAACCGAGCTTTTTTGGCCGGTTGCTGGATGCCTTAATCGATGATTTTTATCACAAAACCCAGGTAAGGATTGATTATATCCTGCCGTTGATCAGTTGGGTCGGCATTTATTTGCTCAATACCCTCGGAGGAACGCTGAGCAGATATTTCAGCGGCAAAGTCTATTCTCGGATGTATGTGGACATTGCCACCGAAGTCATTCTGTATGCGCATTCGCAAGGTTATCCTGCGGCGAGAGCCATGACCAGAGCCGAGCTTGCCAAAGACTACATCATTTTTTTCAAGGAGCGCTTGCCGGAATTGACATGGCAAATTACCGCCACCTTGGGCGTCATCTTCGCGTTGGCTTTTTATGATTGGCGGATAGCCTCGGTGTGCTTCGCCGTTATTTTTCCGCTCACTTTTTTTTTAAACGTATATCGGAAAAACGTCCATCACATGCAAAAAGACTTGCATGACAGCCGAGAGGATTTATACAAACTTTTTGAGGAAAGAAATTTGTCGGGCGTCCAGGCTTATTATGAGCAAATGGTGTCATCGCAAACGGGTATCTCAAAATGGAATTCGCGCAATTATTCGATCAACAAGCTTTTTATGATGATTATCTTCATCGTGGTCCTGTTTATTTGCGTTGATGTCGATAGATTTTCGACTGGAAACATCTATGCAATCGTTTCTTATATATGGACTTTTATATTGTCCACCGAATCCCTGCCGAGCTTTATGGAAAGCCTTACGTCTATCCACGAGTTGAATAAGCGACTTGGAGACAAGGATAACGTGGCTTAAAATATAATCTGGCTTAATTCAGAACACGGCCTAGCTTGTGATCCGTAATATCGGTAACCATGCCAAATGAACCGGCGAAGTTGCCGTGATCGTCTTTCAAAGGCGTACCTGCTATTGAGCCCCAGCATATTCCTCCGTCTTTGCGCCGGAAACGCAGTTCATAATGTGAACCTTCTCCTTGGCTTCTCAGTTGCATTTGGCGACGAAACTCGGGAAGGTCCTCCTCAACAACAAGATCCTCCACCTGGAAACCAATCAGGTGCCGAGGTATGTAGCCAAGCATCCGAGCCATGGCAGAGTTGACAAATACTGTGCGGAAGGTCTTATCGATGGACCAGATACCTTGAATGCAGTTCTCAACGATAAGCTGACAGCGCTTCTCGCTTTCTCTCAATGCTTTCGAGGTCTGCCTCCATTTAGAGATGTCTTCGACGATTGACCAAATGTAATTCTCTCCGTCGGTGCCGGTTATCAGTATTCCGTTTAAACGAAGGGGGATGCGGTCGCCCGCCTTGTTCGTGTATTCCTTCTCGTAAGGCCCATAGTGCCCGACTTGCAGCAAAGAATCCAATTGCTCCGCTTCTTGAGACGCATATTCATTAGGCGTCAAAGACCAGTAATCCAGATTCATTAATTCGCTCGTTGTATAGCCGCAAATACGGCGGAAGGCCTCGTTGAAGTCGATAAAACGGCCTCTCATGTCGGTCAGCGCGATGCCTAGAGGCGATAATTCGTACAGCCCGCGTAGTTTTTCTTCGCTCTCTCTTAATCGTTGATCGTAGTCGTGATGAAGGATCAAACTCATCGCGATGATCATGGCCAGAAAGCCATAGACCGTCAAAGGGACAAAGGGGATCACAGCCAGCCTTACCAGCATGCCTTCAATTGAGCAAATCATCAGAAATGCGACGGCGGCCATCATGCCCAAAACATATCGATTGCGACTATGGCGGTAAAAACTGTTCAATGCATAGAATATATAACAATAACTGAGCAAGACCACGGCGATGCCAAATCGAAGCCCTTCGTGAGTTTGCCCCTCGGCCAGCGTGATGGTTTCTCCCCAAGGTAAGGTTACATCCTTTAGGTTGCTGATAAAGGCATATTGCAAACTATAGGGATTTATCATATTGGCCAACAGCAGCAAGCCATATGCGATGGATATTCCCACAAGAAATCGTATTAGATATATTTTTGAAAATAAAGCGATAAACCAAATAAATATGAGGTAAAACAAGATCAGGTAGCCGAGGCTCAATTTGAGTGCAATGCTGAACTCGCTGACGTCTTTTGCCTTTAACGTCTGGGCATAAAACAGGGAATAAATCGCTAACGCCAAACACATCACGCCAAATGAAGTCTGGGTCAGATCAACGTGTCGGCGAAAGCCGATGGAGAGGTGAACGAAACAGGCATAAGCACAAACGCCCGATAGGCAATACAGACTTGGAACGATGATTTCAGTCATCTTCTTATCTCGTATACATGCGTTGAGGGGGGATTGAGACTGAATCCAGCTTCGCTGATTTGGTCACGTTGAGTTAACGCGAAGCTGTTTTTCTTCGAAAATCTCGATGTACGCAAAGTTTCACCTGAATAACTGACTCGTTTTGAATGTAAATTGTGTCCGATTACAAGTTTTCATAGCGGCTCATATCCAGAAGTCCTGCCTGTAATCCTCGGTATTTCTTGTGTTGTTCGTTAAGCCAATCCGAATGCTGCCAGATTTCGGGGTGAGTGCGGCGTATGCCGAATTGGCTGTAGAGTGCTTCCAAATCGGCTTCGTTCCTGGCGCTTTGAATCTTATTCACAAACTCGCCCAGCCGATTTATTTCTACGCTGAAGAAAAAGTTCGGATAGCTGCCGACAAAACCGGGGACGATCGTAATCCTGTCGTTTTTCGGCAGTCTGCGGGAACCCAAGGACACCATTTTCGAGATATTACTGTAGGCCTTGTCGATCAACAAGGTATAGACCAGGTCCTCTGCTGGATCTCCGGTTTTTACCCGGAGCAGGGACATTTCCGGTAAGGCGCCCAAACTAAGCCCTTGCAGTTTTGCGAGCTTCCGCATTTCGCGATCGGCTTGCTGCTGGACGGGAGTTGCATCGGCTCGAATGCAAGGTTGCTGTTGGCATTGATTAATGCCGTCGACTGGACCTGCCGCCTTGCCCAAGCGTTGCCGGACCTGATCAAAAAACTCCTTTTTATAATCGGTGCTTTGATAGTTGACTTCAGCTTCGTGCCCGATGCTGAACAAGCCATCGGCGGTTCGAAGACCCTTGAAGCCCAAATACCAGCTGTCATAGATTGCCTGCCGCTGTTTCGCGGGCATGAAGCGCAGGAAGTTATCTTCGCCGTCCTGACGTAAAATATCCATATAGGTCCGGCTGGCGACCTGATGCCCAGCCGTACCATAAACATTAAAACCGGCTACCAGTAAATAATGCAGCCGCTCGAAGATCGGATAATCAAGCACCCAGGCCGTTAACGGGGTGTCGCCAATCAAGCCTTTGGTCACGGTGGCGCTGTCGAAATGTCTGAAAATGGTCAGCGCCGCGTTTTGATTTTCGCCGTCCCCGTCCCAGATATTATCCAGGCCAAAGCCTTGATCTTTGGCTAGCAACAGATCGATAAAGCGATCTTTCATTTTGAGATACTGCTTGCCGAACGCATCAAACTTCCGCCATCCCATCAGGCCGATTTGATCACCTTCTTCTCCCGGCAAGCCGAGAATCTGGTTGTTTTCGGCCAGCGCCTTGGCCACTTTTTCAGGATAAAAATGGCCCGGCTTGGTAAAGACGACCCAGAACTGATCCCGGATGCTTTCGGTCGCGATTTCGCCGCGGCATACCGGACCTTTGATGAATCCGGTCACGAAATATTCGGCATCGTCGAGCAGGAAGCGATATTTCGATGCCAGGGGCAACTCAATGAAGGCCTTGAACGGATTCGCCGCAACTTCGGGGCGATAGGCGGGGAGTGCGGTGACTGGATAATCCGGCTTAAAGAACAGCTCATCATAGCGCCGCATCTTCTGATCGCTGAGTTCGTAGACGAAATGAACCTTGTCCACAATCGTTTCGGTCACCGACCGTAAACGATAATAAAAAGCGCCCGTGCCCGGATCATCATAAGGCCGTACCGTATTAATTTCTTCGATAGGCTGTCCTGGGGCCGTTTTCGAGCGCACCAAGCGAAAGAATTCCTGTTCGGGATGTCCCTGGAAATGAAGATGCCCGATAAACAGATGCTCATAAAGATAACGGGAAACGAGTTGGTGTTTGAGGGTAGGGCCATTGAAATAAGTTTCCCATTTCGCTACCTCCGCGACCGATGGTTTCGGTAAGGGCGACTGCGGCTCGACTTTTGCGCCTTCCTTGAGCCAGCGCAGCAGGGTATCTTCTTCTTTTTGAGACAGGCCGGGCAGCGCGTAGGGCATGCCCCATTGGGGATGCTGGTGCTGGTATTTGGGGAATTCTTCTATCGTCGGGCATTGCAAGTCGCGGCTCAGTTCAAATTCAAAATCCTTGTCCAGTTTTCCTGTGACCGGTAACGGCTTCTGGCGTTTTAATTGAATCAATTTGACCAGGACCGAATTAGCCAGATTGGCGTCGTCTGAATCCTGGCGTTCATTTAGAACCGGATAAAAATCTTTCTGCCGCCAGCCCTCCGTATCCGAGGCATCGATAAACAGTCGGGTCGGCGCGGCGGCTTTCAGGCGGGCGAAGTCATAGACGATCTGCTTGCTGGCGCCTCGGTCAATGCCCTCGGTGGAACCGAGCTTCAACTGACAAGGCGCATCATAACAGCCGTGGCAAACCACGCAGCGTGAGTCCAGTATCGGCTTGACGTCTTGGTAAAAAGAGACTTTATTTTGTCGCTGACTCAGGGCCGCATCCTCTTCAGTCAGCCGCCGTTGTTTAGGGTTAGAGGGCCCATATAAGGCTTCATAATCTTCAGTCTGATAAACCAGGGTCGCGCAGCCGGTAAAAACCATAAAAAACAGGAGTACGATTGGGTTTTTCATCATTTTTACCTGCAGAGGTTTTAATTTAGCAAACTATATTCTCCCGTTGTTAATTAGGACACTGATTTTTTTATTTCCGATGAAAATTTTGGTTGTAATGCTTAGCGGTGAGCAGGTCTCTTGGACTTGACCTAAGGTCCAATAGCGAGGCCTGTTTGTCAGAAATATAATGATAGGTCATAGCTTTAAAATTATGGAAACCATTAAAATGAAAAAAGTATCAACTCACCTCTTTTACCTATGCGTTGTACTGCTAATCACCGGCTGTGCCTCAACCTACGTCACGACGAGCTCGGAATTGGCCCCCGTCACCACGAGCCCGGGATTCGCCAGCGTTACCAGAAGCCCGGAATTGGCGGAGTTGCCAAGACCCAACCAGATCTGGGTCTATGACTTTGCGTCGACATCTTCAGCCAGTGCCTCCCTGCAAGCTGAAATTGGCAGGGAAATAGCCAGCGGTGTAATCAGCAGCATTCGTCAAATGGGACTGTCGGCTGATCCGGGTTCGCCGACAACAACGATGCAGATCAACGATATTGTACTGAAGGGCAAGATTGTTTCGGTGGATGAGGGGAGTACCGCGGAGCGTGTCGCCATTGGCTTTGGTTCGGGCGGATCGGAGTTGAAGGTGCAGGTTGAAGGCTATCAAGTGACCCCGCAAGGACTCAGAAGCGTGGGGGGCGGTACCGGCGATGCGGGCGGCAGCAAAGCCCCGGGCGCGGCCCTGGGGGCCGTCGGCGCAATCGCCACCGGCAATCCTGCCGGACTGATTATCAGCACAGGCATGAAGGTCTATGGCGAAGCGAGCGGTAGCAGCAAAATCGAAGGCAGAACCGAACAAATTGTTGAGGAAATCACTGAAAGACTAAGAACCCGATTTCAGCGGGAAGGTTGGATTCAGTAATCCTTATGAGCCGGAATCAGCCAAGGAAGCACTGAACAAGCCAGAATCATAACCGATCGTGGCTAAGGTCTGCTAATAACAGAAAGGGGACGAATGTGAGGTTTCCGTGTTTACAGTTATTGTCATCCCGCTTCGCCGGACTCGCCGCGCTGGCGACTCTGGTCATAACGTCATCTTCGGTTCGCGCGGCGGATATCGAACCCCGGTCCTATTCCAACATCCCTGTCGGAGTCAATTTTCTGATTGCCGGATATTCCTATACCCAAGGCAATGTGTCATTTGCACCTTCGGTGCCGATCGAAAACGGTAAGATGGAAATTCACAGCAGCGTTTTTGCCTATGTCCGTTCGCTCGATCTGTGGGGAAAATCCGGCAAGGTTGACATCATCATCCCCCAGGCTTGGATGTCGGGAAAAGCGGATTTTTTGGGGCAGCCAAGACCCCGGCAAACCTCGGGTTTTACCGATCCCTTGTTTCGTTTGTACGTGAACCTTTTCGGCTCTCCGGCCCTGTCGATGAAAGAATTCGCCAATTACAAGCAGGACACGATTATCGGCGCCAGCCTGGCGGTGATTCCGCCGGGAGGGCGATACGAGTCGCAGAAGATCGTCAATATCGGCACCCATCGTTGGGCAATCAAGCCCGAAATTGGTATTTCCAAGGCGTGGGGGCCATGGACTGCCGAGTTCGCTGCCGGAGTATTTGTTTTTACCGATAACAGCGATCAGTTTGTGCCTGTCTCTCCAAAACAGGGCGTGAACGCGCTGCTGCAACAGTCTCCGCTTTATAACTTCCAAGGGCATTTAATATATAGTTTCGGACACGGCATGTGGGGGGCCATAGATGCCAATTATTACACCGGTGCGCGTACCACCCTGAACGATAAAGTCACTGATACCCTTCAACAGAATTGGCGAGTTGGGGGTACGCTTTCATTTTCGGTTAATCGGCAGAACTCCATCAAGATTTTCGGCAATACCGTTGTTCACGCACGAACCGGCAGCTTTTTCGACACGATCGGAATTGCCTGGCAGTACCGCTGGGGGGAAGGGCTTTAGCAGGTTGTTGAAAAATGCACGTCGGTGGAAAATTTTCACCGAGAACTCCTTTTTTGCCTTTTAAACTTGTGTTCGGATAACGAACTTTCAATGACTTACATGTGCCAGCCCTGTAAGAATTGTGTATTTTCGGCCTAAAGTGGAAAGTAATTTTATTTTTCAACAGCCTGTTAGGGGATGGCTGTTTCTTCACGTCGACTTAGCCTAAAGTCCAATAGCCGCGAGAAATGAATGTTGGTAGATTATTGAATAGTATTTTTAAGGGGTCTTGAGTCATGTTAGTGGTGGTATCCCTACAGTCGACCACGGGTGGACTGAACAAGATTGTCATTGATCTCGCGACGGAAACGGCCACGGCCCCGCCATACTAGATCGTGTCCAAGTGATTGGAAGCCGATGCAAAGGGCCGTTAATTTTACTTTGATACTCATCAAGAGGAGAGACAACCATGAAAAAAATTCATTGGAGCTTAAAACGCTCTGTTTTGTGTGCGCTAGCACCGTTGATCATGGTGGGCTGCGCAGAGGAACAAGCGGCAACGCGGCCACAACAACCCTCGGTCGCCGTTGCCTCGTCGCCTATGGCGGTGTCAGAAACGGAGCGCGACCCCCAAAAAATACTCAACAGCATGGCCGAGTTTCTGGCCAAGACTCCGCAGTTCAGCGTGAACCTGATGGGCAGCTTCGAAGCGCTCCAGGCATCGGGACAGAAGATCGAGTTCGGCGAGAGTCGGATGATTACCGTGAGCCGGCCCAATGGGCTAAGGGTCGTTGTCGAACATAGCGACGGCGAGAAGCATCTCGTCCTGTACGATGGCAAAACGATCACGACCTTTAGCCCGACACAGAAGGTCTATGCCCAAGCGGCCAAACCCGGCGGTATTGACGAGGCGATTACCTATTTTCTGAAGGATCTGCACATGCGGCTGCCGCTTGCCGCGCTCTTGCTCAGCCGCTTTCCGGCCGAACTCGAACGGCGGACACAGGCGCTTGACTATGTGGAGAAAGACGTTATTCATGGGACACCGGTCCATCATCTGGCAGGACGTACCGAAACAGTCGATTATCAGGTCTGGATCCCGGCGGGCGCCCAGCCGTTACCGCTTCGCGTGGTGTTGACATACAAGAACGCAGAGGGGCAGCCGTCGTTCAGGGCGGTATTTTCCGATTGGAACCTCGCGCCCGCCATTCAGGATAACCTGTTCGCGTTCTCTCCACCCGAAGGGACTAGGAAGATTGCCTTCCTCGCACAAATACCCCAAATCGCGCTTGAGGGAGCGAAAAAACCAGAGCAAACCGGAGGACAGAAATGAATGCCAAACCTAATATAATCGTTACGGCTATGATGGCCACAATCGTTTTACTGATAGGATCCGTCGATGACGCTGTCGCTCGTGGCCGTGGAGGCGGCGGTGGCGGTTTCTCCGGTGGCGGCGGCGGAGGAGGAGGTTTCTCCGGTGGAGGAGGTGGAAGGGGCGGCTACTCCGGTGGCGGGGGCGGCGGTTTTTCCCGTAGTGGCGCCGCCGCGAGCGGCAGCTTCTCGTCCGGCGCGGGACAATACGGCTCGATGGGTGCCGGAAGTTCGGCGGCCTCCGCGTCCAGAGCGTCTGGCCGGTCGCAGACCGCTCAGACTGCTTCCACGAACCGGTCTCAGACTGCGCAGACCGCTTCCACGAATCGGGCGACGACCCAGCAAGACCGTCAATCGACTTCGACGGCGAATCAGGCGCAGCGGCAGCAATACTCGAATCAAAATGTCAATTCCCGGCAAACCACCGTGAATAACTATCAGGGGGGGGCTTACCCACCGGGCTACCGCCCACCCGCAGGGTATTATCCACCACCGTCAGGGAATTACGACAGTAACAACTGGGACGATGGCGAAGTCGCCGCCGTGGCGATCGGTGCCGCCGCGTTGGGCGCGATGGGAGGCTACGCGGCCGGCCAGTCAACATCCACGACAACGACGGCCCCATCGACTACAGTCGTCTATGCGCCGCCGCCCTCAGGTTCCGGGGGGCTGCCATGCACACCCAACACCGCTGTTGTTGAAGGCGTGACTTACTATCAATGCGGTTCCAGCTGGTATACCCAGGCATACGGTAATGCAGGCGTCGTTTATACGCCGGTCGCGCCGCCGCCTGGATACTAGCGAAGAAACGGCGCCGGCCAGAAGCTATCTTGACTCCAAAGGCCGCGATGGGGTTTTTCATCGCGGCCGGCCCTATTCAGTAGGAATGCCGGCTTAAACCATAACTTACAAAGTAGGAAAACAATCATGAAACACACATCTTTAGCATTCACAATGGGCACGAGCCTTCTGATACTGACCGCCGCATTTTCATCAGGCGTTTCGGCGCTGACGGTAACCCCCATGCAGGGGCAAACGCCAGATCAGATCCAGAGGGACCAGGCTGATTGCACTTCAATCGCACAACAATCCGCCGGTTCAGCAACCCAACCTGCTCCGGCTCCAACCGGTGGACGGATGAAGGGCGCGGCAGTGGGCGCGATGGCAGGTGCGGCCAAGGCCGAGGCGCAAGGGCGGCAACACGGCGCCTACGGCAATGTGAACGACGACATCAAGCAGGAATACCGTCAAAACGAGGCCAAATCTGCCGCCGCCGCCGGAGTCGTTGTCGGCGGAGCCAAACAAAGGCAGCAACGCCGCGAGACCTCTCAACAGAGCGCTTCGTCGTCGCAAACCTTTGATCAAGCTTTTGGTTCATGCATGATGGGGCGTGGTTACAGCGTCCAATAACAGGGCTGTCAGTATCCTTCGAGCTGGATGGGGCTAAAACCCCGTCCTTCGGCAAGACTGTCGCGACCGAAGCATCAACAGTACCGCTGCGGTCCGACCGAGCGAATACCGGCAGATCAAGACCATCCTGGGTCATGCCGATGCCGTGTCCCCGAGAAAATCGAAAGATGGGCTGAAGGTATCTAGGTTTTCGTTACGCCGACATGGTTTCAAACGATTGTTGTTGTGTTTGCTGCAAGGGAATTGTTTGTAAGTAACTCTGCTGGCTGAATTGCAGCGAATCAAATTCGCATGCAAATGCATCTGCTCGATACAAGTTTGACAGAGCGCACTGACAGAGAATATCAACGCCAACATTTGTCAAGACATATCCCTTGGTGCCGAATCGCGCCCATTCAGAGCCTAAAGTTATCGATTATTCGATGTCTAGATGATAAGCTAGTCGGCCAAAATTTTACGATAACCCATAAAAAACATCTTAAACAATGTCAGACATTGAAATTGTGGTCATGGAATTAACATTTAGCTTTCCCAGTTATAACTTTAATAAGCAGGATTAAAATGAAATTTGTGGTTTCCTACCCCCAAACCAATTGGGAATACGCAAAATTTAGATTTGATCGAATTGTAAAAGGGAAGGATCGATCAAACGAAGTGTTCAAGGGAGAGCCCGGAGGAAAAATTCAACTTTTGGAACACCAGGGCGAGCTGGGCAAAATTAAACTGCTTGAGGAAATTTATCCGGTTAAACCGTTCGGCATGGAATATGTTGAAGGCGAGGGGCTGTATTTTATTTGTGGCCTGCCGTGCGCAGAAGATGGCGTGGCAGGCGACGAACATATTGCCCGTCTGAACGACCAGGGGGAAATCGATCTGGAAATTCGCAGCCCGTTGTTTTCGCAGCTGCGTTCGCTGCGGCGGACGGAAAACGGCCTATTGGTGACGTCCAGCGGCGTCGATGCGATATTGGAAGTCAATCTTGCAGGGGAGATCGTTTGGTCCTGGTGGGCCACCGAAAGCGGCTATGCCAACGCCTATGGTGGCGGCGTCAGAAGTATCGATAAAACGATGGATCATCGGCGCAAATGTTATTCGGGCAAATTACAGACGACCCATTTGAACTCCGCGATCACCGATCCTTATGATAACTCTAAAATTTTGACTATCCTGTTTTACCAAGGCGCGGTTGCGCGTATCGACAAAAAATCACTGGCCCTTGACCTTGTGATCAATGGGTTGAGCGGAGCGCATCATATCCGCAAGCATTCAAAAGGCTATATGTTGTCGAACTCCAGAAAAGGCGAGGTGCTGATATACGATCACGGTTTTCAACTGATTGATCGGATCCAGGGGACCCGTTCATGGTTTCCGGTCAAATGGGTTCAGGATGCGTTTGAAATGCCCGGAGGACACTCCCATTTGATCGCCGACTGCAATACGTTCAACTTGCGGGAACGCGACTTGAATGGCAAGGAGAAAAAATTCAACACCCGCATGCCGAATCGGATCTTTCAAATCGAACCGGTTGCCGATGATTTTTCGTTTAAAGGGTTTGGAAGCCGTGGCTAATGCCTACTACAACGCTTTCCGGTCTTTCGCTAGTCACCATCGCGCGAACTTCAAGCCTTGTGCGCTCATCATGTCTATCAACGGATGGCTCGGCGCTGAATTTGATTTTTGCATTGTAATCAACATTAATTTAATCTTAAAATATTCCGTGCGCTAAGTTTAATGACTTTTTGCTTACTCGATTGTAAAAGGGGAATGTATGTCTATTCGTAAATCTATCATGACGGCATGCCTGGCTTCGTTGCTCAGCATACAAATGGCTTCGGCGGATGACGAACCCAAACAGGCCGAAGACTGGCTGCGCGCGGCTCAGAACCCATTGACTCCGGTGTTCAGCGTGCCAGTGGAATACACGCATCATGGCGGCGCGGAGAACGGAGATGTCTCGATCGGCAGTATCAAGCCGATCATACCGGTGTCACTCGGCAACTGGAACATGATCAATCAGCTCTCGTTGAACTTCATGGGGACTCCAGGCCCTGTCAACGGCATCGCCGAATTGCCTGAGCCGTATCCCGGTGAGGGGTCGAACGGTCTGGGCGATACGAATTTCACGTCACTTTTTTCACCGGAAACGTCCGGTGATTTTCGTTGGGGTTTCGGGCCTGCTTTCGTTTTTCCAACCGATACTCGTTTTGGCAACTCGGAAGATCATACCGCGCGGCAACTGGGCAGCGGCAAATTCAGCATTGGCCCAGCCTTGATGGTCGTGACCCAACCAGGCCCTTGGACCTTGGGTTTTAAATCAAGGCAACTATGGTCTGTTTTTGGCAATGATTCGCGCGCAAGCGTTAGCCAGCTGATTTTAGAGCCCTTTGCGAACTACAACATCGGGCAAGGTTGGTACTTGACCACCGATATGGACACGATTGCGAACTGGAATTCGCACTCCGATAATCGCTGGACCGTTCCTGTCGGCGCCGGTATTGGCAAGTTATTTAATCTGGACAATTTTGCGATTAACACCAAACTGGAAGGATACTATAACGTCGTCAGGCCTGACGCAGCGCCCGATTGGTCGGCGAATTTCACCGTGCAATTCATGCTGCCCAAGCTTTTTTGATTTTTTAGTGATTCTTGTAGGCGGGAATGGTTAATTTTTCAATATCTCTGATCCATAAAAGGATTTGATTATTAACCATTCTCCTGAGTTAAGCACGATGTCGCAGAAAATCCGGATTTTGGTCATCGGCCCTTCCTGGGTCGGCGATATGGTGATGGCGCAAAGTCTGTTGATTGCGCTAAAACGGCGCCATCCCGACGCCGAGATCGATGTCCTGGCGCCGGTCTGGACCTTTGCGTTATTGGAAAAAATGCCGGAAGTCGCCTTGGCGCTGGCCATGCCGCCGCTCGCGCGGGGGCAACTGGGTTTAAGGGCGCGCATCCAGCTGGGCAAAAGCTTGCGCTCGCACCGGTATGATCAAGCGATATTGCTCCCCAACACCTGGAAATCCGCCCTGGTCCCGTTTTTTGCGAATATACCGCTGCGAACCGGCTATACGGGCGAGTGCCGCTGGGGGCTGCTGAACGATGTGCGCCGTTTGGATAAAACGCTATTGACACAAACCGTACAGCGTTTCGTCGCCTTGGCGGAGCGCGCGCAACCCACTACCGCGCCGGTATGCCCGGCGCCGCGGCTTCGAGTCGAGGACGAAAACCGGCAGCGAGCCGTTGCCAAATTTGCGTTAAACACGCGCGGCAAAATCCTGGCGTTATGCCCAGGCGCCGAATACGGCGCCGCAAAACGTTGGCCCGCCGCGCATTATGCGGAGCTCGCGCGCATCAAACGACAGGAGGGCTGGCAAGTCTGGTTGTTCGGTTCGCCCAAGGATGCCGCTGCCGCCGCCCAGATCAACCAGCTTAACCACGGTGACTGTATTGATTTGACCGGCAAAACCAACTTGAGTGAAGCGGTCGATCTCTTGTCGCTGGCAGACGCAGTGGTCAGTAATGATTCCGGCTTAATGCACGTTGCCGCCGCTTTAGATCGAAATTTGATTGCGATCTATGGCTCGTCTGGCCCGCATTTTACGCCTCCGCTGAGCGCAAAGGCGAGCATCATCAGCCTTGACCTGGATTGCTCGCCCTGCTTTAAGCGCGAATGCCCGTTAGGTCATCTGCACTGTCTGGTCCATATCACGCCGCAACAGATTGCTCGCGAAATCAGCGCCTTGGCGTGAAATCTATACGAGGCTTCGAGTGAACGCGTGTCGGTCCTCACGTTCCGACAATCTTCACGGTAAGTCTGGAAGTGGAAGCAATATCAGAACAGACCGGAACACCGCCCTGTCGTGATGGACGATCCCGACCAATACAGAAGGGTGGGCAGGCTTCCAATCATCGTCAATATTAGACCAAAGTCCAGTAGCGCCAATGCGCCGAACCCGCTAAAGTGAGGCCATTATGAATACTGAGAAGACAGTGATTGCTGTCGTTGACGACGAGGAGTCCGTGTGCATAGGGCTTGAACGTCTGTTGCGTTCCGCCGGTCATGTTGCGAAAACCTTTGTCAACGGCACCGATTTCCTGGGGTTTCTGAAAACCGACCGGCCGGATTGTCTTGTGCTCGATTTAAACATGATGCCAATGAATGGCTTTGCGGTTTTGGATCGGCTCGCCCTGTTGGGCTGGAAGTTGCCGGTGATAGTCATCACCGGCGATGATAGCGAGGACATACATGAACGCCTGTTAAACAAGGGGATTACTTTTTTTTTGCATAAGCCGGTGGACGGTCAGGTATTGCTTGATGCTATCGATGAGGCTATCAATCGTAGAGCGTAAATCCTCCCAGGGTAAAGCGAATGAAAAGAGGGCCGGGCAATACCAAGCCAGGGCAAGGCGATAACGATATGACTTTGGAGATTTCCCGGTGATAGTGATAACGCTTAAACAAACGGTCTAAAGACTCTGAATTGATTTGAGAAGGAGCAAATCATGCTAAATCATGACACTGCCGCAAAGTCTAGCGGGCAAGCTTGGAGAACCGTTTCGTCGATGGCTTTGGCACTGTTAAGCGCGTGTGCGACGACGCAGAAAGCGCCGATTCCGCAGGCCTCGATGACTTGCGGACTGCTGGGCGATGTCTGCGAACGACTGATCCCCGGCGGAAAAGATCAGGCAGGTCTGCGCTATGTTAGCCCCTCGGCGCAATGGACAAAATACAACAAGGTCATGATTGACCCTGTCACTTTCTGGGGTGGAGACTCTACGCCGGTTTCCGCCCTCGACCAGCAGTTGCTGGTGAATTATTTTGCCCAACAACTCCAGGAGCGGCTGGGGAAGAAATTTCAAATCGCCGCTCAAGCGGGCCTAGGCGTCATGAAGTTGTCCGTGGCAATGACCGACTCGGAAACGGCGATGCCGGTGCTACGCACTATTTCGATGAACATGCCGCAAGCTCACATGCCATCCGATCTTAAATATCTGGCCACGGGCACCTTCCCTTTTGTTGGCGGCGCCCAAGCAGAGGCTAAAATCACGGATTCGGTAACGGGGGATTTACTGGGGGCTGTTGCCGACAAGCGCATCGGGGGTGGAAGCTTTACAACGGGGTTTCAGTGGCAATGGAGCGATGCCGAGAATACGATAGACACGTGGTGCGAAAAAATCGCGGAGCGTTTAGCTACCTGGACAACCCCTTGAACGGCACATGATGCGAAGATCATTCTGAGTCCATGTTCGTTGATTAGGCCGCGATGATGCCAGATCACAATAAAGTTACCGTGAAAGTGCAGACCTACGAGGTTTTTAAAATCTCGTAGGTCTTTCGTCCTTTCATTTTCCGGGGTGATGAAAACATCTTCATGACCGTTGGGTTCTGATTGATATGTCACTGCGAGCAAGACGAACGGGCAATAACGAATGCTCAGCCGGGAAATTTTAATTTGCTGATTTGCTGATCTTGGTGCGGGTAAGCGTTCATCTCCCCCTCTGAACATGGGGGATCGAGGGGGATTTATTTAAAAAAATCTCCCCTCGCTCCTCTTTTCAAAGAAGGGGACTGAACGGTTATCGGTGCAGTTGTTTATCCATTCAAATACCAACGGAACTTCGCCAGACACAGTATAATGACTCATTCTACACCGGAGTCCAGTCTTCGCTTTATCATTTCAATGACTTCGCAATAAGAACGTGGATTTCCGAGCAGAGTTCGAATGGTGATGGCCGGAATACCTAATTGCAAAATTCCAATGATGTTTTTTAGATACGATGGTAAATGAGGGTCATGAAATCCGAACGCTTCAATCTGCTCCATGGGGGCTTTCAGGTTGCCAGGCCCGGAGATTAAGACGATGACCACAGGCAGCACGCTGGTGACGGGAGCCACAGGGCACCTCGGCGCCAACTTGGTTCGCCGCTTGCTCGCCGATGGCGAGCAAGTGCGGGTAATGCTGCATTCCGAACGCGACAACGGGGCACTCGCTGGCCTGGACGTGGCGCGCGTGGTTGCCGATCTTCGCGATCCCGAGGCGGTTGCCGCTGCGGTGCGCGGTTGTGCCCGCGTCTACCATTGCGCGGCTCTGGTTTCGACGATCGAGGGTAACGCGGCGCACAAACGCGAACTGTTTGAAACCAACGTCCGTGGCACTCTCCATGTGCTGCAGGCGGCCAGACACCACGGCGTCGACAAGGTGGTGGTGTCGGGATCGCTGAGCGCCACCGGCTACGAGCCCGATAGAGCCAGCCACGAAGACATGCCGTTCTATCCTTTCGATCGCCACCTGCCCTATGGCTTCACCAAGCATCTGACCGAACATGCATGCTTGAAGGCGCACGCCGACGGCCTGAACGTGGTGGTCGCGACGTCCTGTGCGATCATCGGTCCCCACGATTATGTGCCCTCGCGAATGGGACGCGTACTAATCGATTATGCTCACGGCCGTTTACGCGCCTACATTCCTGGTGGCTTCGAGTTCGTATCCGGCCGCGATATCGCCGAAGGGCATGTTTTAGCGATGCGGCACGGTCGATCAGGGCAGAAATACATTATCGGCACCGCCTACGCTAGCGTGGATGACCTGATGGCGCTGTACCGGGACGTCACCGGTCGCCCCTTGCCAAGGATGCGGTTGCCGCCTCTGCTGATGGCGGCTCTGGCCGAAGTGACCGACAAGACCTGGTACCGGGTATTTCCGAACCTGCCTCGACGCTTCACGCCGGCCGCGGTGCGCTTGCTGCAGATGCGCCGGCAGGCGGACCATGACAAGGCCAAGCAGGAATTGGGCTACCAGCCCACCCGCTTGTCCGAGGCGGTGCGGGAAGCCTACGACGATTTCGTGCGCCGGGGCTTGATCGTCCCGGCCAAGTAAAAAATCCCTCGCTGATCAACCACGAACCGGAGTTCCGAAGATGAATGACATACAGACGAAATCTCCGCCTCCCGCCTTTGCGGAAGCCAAGACTTCCCGGCAAAAGGCCCGCGCGGCCGGCATGGACCCTGATCGCTGGTACGTGGTGGAATACGACGGCGCCGTAAAAAAAGGCCAGGTGAAGGAGGTCATTTTCTGGAATACCCCCATTGCCCTGTATCGCGGTGAAGATGGCGAACTCGCGGCCGTGCAGAACCGCTGCGCGCACCGCCAGCTCAAGCTCAGTCAGGGCGCGGTGGACAAGTGCAATCTGCGCTGCGCCTATCATGGCTGGGCCTACAACCGGGAAGGCTGGCTGGAGGACTACTCCCACGACAGCTTCGGCAAGCCGCTGATCAAGAAACAGCTGCGGACTTATCCGGTGCACGTCCGCTACGGCCTGATCTGGCTTTTCCCGGGCGATCCGGAACGGGCCGCCGAGCACAAGCTACCGGAAATACCCGAACTCACCGGGGATGACACCTGGGCCAGCTTCGCCGTGGATTACACTTGGCAGACGCATCATTCGATGGTGATGGAGAATATCTGCGATTTTTCCCATGCCTTCCTGCACCGTAAATACAAGCCTTTCATCGATGCCAAACTGACGCATCACGAGGCCGATGATGACCGGGTTTACCTGACTTATGATACCTATATGGCTGGCGGCCGGATTTCCGGGCTTTTCGTTGACCGTAACCGGGTCAATACCCGCTCGATCGAATTGTGCTACGAGTATCCCTACCAATGGACCAACACCGGCGACAGCATCAGGAACTGGTCGTTTATGCTTCCGATCAACGAGCGGACCACCCGGGTGTTTTTCCTGTTTTATTTCGATGCGCTGACGATTCCGCTGCTTTCGATCAAAACCCCGAAGTGGTTGACCCAAATGGTGCTGAATATCGCCAAGCCTCTGGTGTTCAGGCCGATATTGGATCAGGACGGTGTCGCTCTGGAAGCCGAGATGTTAAGCTATGAAAGCTATTGGAATGCGCCGCCCATCGAACTGAATCCGGTCGTGCCGATGTTCCAGCGCCTGAGCACGCGCAAGTGGGAGGCGTATCTGGCCCGGAAGGAGGCGGTGCAGGCTGCTTCAGCGAATTGATTAACAACATTTTGATTAATGAATATCACCCATCGTGCCGCCAAACTCGCCGAATGCCTGGCCAGAAACCCTTGGAAGATCTTGGGCTTGGCCCTGTCACTGTCGGTATTGGCCGGTTGGGCGACGATGCAACTCCCGGTCTACACCTCGCGGCAGGCGCTGCTGCCACAGGATACGGCGGTGGCACGGCGCTTCAACGATTTTCTGAAAAATTTCGGCGCCGCCTCCGATCTGATGGTGGTCTTGGAAGGGGCGCCCCGAAGCGAATTGGAATCCTTTGCCAACGATCTGGCCGCCAAGCTTCGGGTTGAACCCGAGATCGGCCAGGCGACCTCCCGTCTTGACATCACCTTTTTCCTGGACCATGCCTACCTGCTGATGCCGGCCGAGGGTCTGGACCCGCTGGCCGCGATCGCGAAGCAGCCGGTTCCGGGCGGCGGATTGGAAGAAAACCTGCGCAAAGCGCTCCGTTGGGCCAAAGACCACCCACCGCTGGGCGGTATGGATACCGACCTGCAAACCGCCGCAGCCGGTTTGAGCCTGACGGCGTTTTTCCTGGAAGAGTGGCGGCGCTGGCTATTCGCCGAAACCGCGCCAACCCGCCTGGACTGGAACCGGCTGCTGGCCAAAAACGGGGCGGGCGGCATGGCCGACGGCTACTTCGCCTCGCGTGACGGAAAGATGCTGTTTGTGTTCGTGCATCCGAAAAATGCTTCCGGGGATTTCAAGTATCTTGGCCCCTTCGTCGACAAGGTCAGAGAGGTGTCGGCGGCATTGGCAGGACAAGCCAAAGCCGCGGGCCACAGGCCTCCCACCGTGGGCCTGACCGGGTTGCCGGCCATCGAGTATGAGGAATATACCAATATCCGGAAGGATATTACCCTGGTGATAGTCACCTCCGCGGGCCTGATCGCCGCCTTGATCTTATTGGTGGTGCGTAGCGTGCGCTGGGCCGTGCTGATTTTCATCCCGATGGGGCTCGGCGTGCTGTGGAGTTTGGGACTGGCCCTGGTCACCGTTGGCCATCTGACCATCATCACCGCCGCCTTCATCGCGATCCTGTTCGGCTTGGGGGCGGACTACGGCATTTTCACCTCTTCGCGCATCGCCGAGGAGAGACGGGCGGGCAAGCCCTTAATAGAAGCCATCGGGGCCGGCATCGGCTCATCCTTTGTCGCCGTGCTGACCGCTGGCGGCGCCTCGCTACTGATCTTCGGCGCCCTGGCCACGGTCGACTTCCCCGGCTTCGCCGAATTGGGCCTGGTGGCGGCCAAAGGCGTGCTGATGATCCTGATCAGCACCTGGATGGTCCAGCCCGCGCTCTATGCCTTGCTGCCGCCTAAATTGGGAGGCAATTCCCGTCCGCCCTCCTATCCCCCCCCTCTCCCTGGGGGAGAGGGGCCGGGGGGGAGGGGACAGTTTCCCGTCCCTGTCGCCATATTCTTGGTCATCCTGGCGATAGGCGGCGCCGTCTTCGGCGGCATGAAGGGACTCGGCATTCCGTTCGATTACGACGTGCTGGCCATGTTGCCCAAGGATTCCGAGGCGGCCTATTATCAACGCCGCATGGTGGCGGAGAGCGACTACCAGGCCGAAGTGATCATTTTCACCGCCAAGGACATGGCCGAGGCCCGGCGGGTTACTCGCGAGGCGGGCAAACTCACGACGATTGCCCAGGCGCAGTCGCTGACCCGTCTTTTTCCCGAGGATGCTGAAGGACGTCTCCACAAAGCCGTGAGCATCGGCGAGTCGTTCGCCCGGGCCGGGTACGCGAAGCAGATCGCCGAACTCGGCCAGGCCGGCTTGTCTTCAAAATCATTCGAATTAGTGCGGGCGGTGCTCGAAAACGGTACCGCCATCATCGACGAAGCCGAGGAGCAGGCCTTCTCGGCCGGACATTCCAAACTGGTCGAGCGTTTGGAGGATGTGCGCGGACTGCTGGCAGACATTACGGCCAAACTCGGCGCCGATGGCGAACAGGGCAGAGCGCGTACCGAGCGCTTTTTGCGCGCCTTACTGTCTGGCGCGGATAACGGGCTCAAAGTCATCGACGCTTGGCGGCAGGCCCAGCCACTTTCCCCTGAACAGTTGCCACCCGCCCTGCGCGACCGCTTCTTTGGCGCTGACGGCAGCATCGCGGTCTATGCTTTCCCGGCAAAAAGCGTGTACGATCCCGCCAACCTCGACGCATTAATCAAAGACGTGTATCGCGTCTCGCCCGACGCGACCGGCTTTCCGACCACACACCAGGTGTTTTCCAAGGCGGTGGTGGACGGATTCACTCGCGGTACGCAGTTGGCCCTGGTGCTGTGCCTGCTCTGGATCATCGTGGTGACGCGCAGCGTGCGCGGCTTCGCGCTTGCGGCGCTGCCCTTGCTGATCGGCGGCGGCTGGATGCTCGGGCTCATGGCCTTGGGCGGCATTCGCTACAATTTCGCCAACATCGTCGCCTTGCCCCTGGTGATTGCGTTGGCGGTGGATTACGGCGTGTGGTTCAGCTATCGCTGGAGCGAATTGAAAGGTCACTCACCCTTAGAAGTCAGCCTGGCCGCCGGCAAGGTGATCGGGCTGGCCGCGGGCACCGAGTTGGCCGGCCTGGGCGCCATCACCCTGGCCAGCTACCAGGGTGTGTCCTCCCTGGGCATCAGCATCACCCTCGGACTGGTGTGCTGCCTGACCGCAACCCTTGTCGTGGCCCCGGCCATCGGACAGTTACTTGATACCAAGAGAAAACCCTAATGCGAAAAACCTGTCTTATAATTGCCAGCCTATTGGCTTCCTTCACCGCAAACGCCGCGCCCAATCCCGAGATGATCGTGGTCTGCTATCCCGGCGGCGTCGTTAATGCCAAGGACGCCAACGGGGCGATGAGCGCGATGCTGCGGGTGGTGGAACGCGTCGGCCAATGGCAAGCGAACAGCTTCAACAGCCTGTTCACCGCCAAATCAGACGAGTGCAGGCAACAGATGGCCGAAAAGAAGCCCAAGTTCGCGATCACCTCATTGGGCCTTTATTTGGAACTGCGCAGCCAACATAATTTGGTCCCGGTGGTCCAGCCCAAGATCAAGGGTCACACCAGCGAGCGTTACCGGGTGATGGTGCAGAAGGACAAGTACAGGAGCCTGGACGATCTTAAAGGCAAGACCCTCGGCGGCACGGTATTGGAAGAGCAGACCTACATCGGCAAGATCGTTTTCGTCGGGAAATACGACCTCGCCCGTTTCTTTGTCCTGAAAAAGTCCAATCAGGCCATCCGTGCGTTGCGCGCATTGGACAAAGGGGAACTGGATGCGGTCATTTTGAACGCGCAGCAATTTGGCGGGCTCGCTTCGCTGCATTTGGAAAAACCGCTTGCAGCGGTCTTCACCTCCGAGGAAATCCCGCTGATGGGGGTGGTGGCCAACAGCGCTACCACGACCGCGGAAGAGCGCACCCGTTTCAGCAAGGCGCTGGAGGGGATGTGCGCCGATACCGAAGGCAAAAAATTGTGCGATCTGTTCGGCGTCGAAGCCTTCGCCGCCGTGGATCCGGCGGTGTTCGAGCCCATGGTCAAGCTGTGGGATAAGGGGAGTTAGGATTTTGCGGCACACACGATTTTTTGCGGCCGTTTCGATGCTGGCATTGCTGGCAGGCTGCGCCGGGCTGCATCGGGGCCAGGTCCGCTTCGACCGGCTTTCCGACTGCCCCCAACAGACGGCGGATGAGCTCTTCGCCAAACAAAGCCAGCTCGGGCCATCCAGCGACACCCATACCCTGGAGTGTGCGCTGACTGTGCTGCGCGACAGCCAGGATATCGCGCTGCTGCGAACCTCGCTCGGCAGCCGCCTTTGCCTGCATCTGGCCGAGCGCGAAACCCACACCGAAAAACGTGAAAAGCTGGCCACCGAAGGCGTGGACCTTGCCGAAACCGCCCTGACGCACAAGGGTGAGGATGAAGGGGCCGTGCATTACTATCTGGCGGCGAACCTGGGCCTGGCGGTGCGGGATCATATCACCGTGGCCATGAAGAATCTGGGCCGGCTCGAAAGCGAGATGAAACAGGCACTGGCCTTGAGTCCGGACATCGACGACGGCGGGCCGATGCGTCTTTTGGGCGCGCTCTATCTGAAAGCCCCGTCCTGGCCCAATGGCATAGGCGATCTCGACAAGGCGCTGGAATTGCTGGAAAAGGCGGTCAACAAGCATCCAGGACACCCGCTGAACCACCTGTTTTATGCCCAGGCACTGTGGACCGAGGGTGACGAGGCTGTCCTAACGCAGGTAAAAGCCGAATTCGCGCAAGGGGAGAAGCTGTTGGCCGAAGGCGATTGGGGACACAACAAAGCGGCTTGGCAAAAGGAATTCGACGCGTTCCGACAGGAACTTGGCGGCGTTATGCCAGTACGGCAGTGATTATTAAGGTGATTTCAGGAAAAGAAGTTACCCGTCACAGGCTTCATGAATTGGACCAAAGTCCAATAGGTGAAGAGGCGAAAAAATTTTACATTAATGCGCAACAAGTGGAGTGAAACCGCATTGTCGGTCAATCAACGGCATTGATCCACGACAGCGCAAAGGTGCTCAAAAGACTTGAGCATTTTGTCTTTCAGTAACTTCCGGCCGATGATATGTTTGACATCGCTCCCTATGCCCGTCACTTGGTCGGTGTAACTGCGCACCTGCTGAAAGACTAGCGTGCCGTTACGATAGGGCAGGCAGCCGGTGATCCATTGGCTGGAATTGTAGGAATGCGGTGCGTAGAATTCGCGGGTCAACACCAGAATGCCGCCATCCCAATCCGTACTGATGCGATGTCTAAAGATGACCGCCGGTCGGTTTTCGACTTTTTTTTCGACCCAGGGGAAAACCTCGGCCGCTCCGGGCGGTAAAGGTTGGGGATAATCGAGCCATGCCTTGTGCAAGGCAGGAAAGTAACGGTTTAGGATGGGGCTGGCGTTGGCGGCTTGGCGGAGTTCCAAGGAAGGCTGGGAATCCGGACCCTCTTCCCGAGCATAACGAGCTATCGCGGATGTGCCGCCGCGCCGATAGGCTTTGAAGCGCTGGAACAGAATTTCCCGGTAATGCGGTAAGACCGCGCCTCCGAAGGCTTTTGCGCTCTGCTTGAGGGATTGAAAGCTGTCGATCTCGGCGGCGGACAGATTGAATTCGTCGCCCGGTTCGACTGCCGATAAGGCTTCGGCTTCTTCCCGGGACAGGGTGACAGGCGCCAGGGAAGCCGAATCGCCGCGCTCTTTCAGCAGTCCGTAGGCGCTGACATCAACGTCGAGCGGGTCAGGGTTTTCCTGCCGCAAATGTTCGGTCACCTTGATCAAGGGAACCGGGAGAAGCCAAACGATACCCGCGGCAAGCTCGTCGGCGCGGACTTCAGTTAAGTCATATACGACGGGGTGACCTTGGGCGAGTTCGGCCACCTGCCCCTGATCCATCCCCAACACGCTAAGCACTTCCTCGAATGCGGGCGGGGCGGCGAACGCGGGAGTGGCCGGCAGGATCGAGCTACTGCCTAAAAGCCACGCGAGGCCGACGGCAGGATTGGGTTTTCGTTGCATCGGGCGCCCCTGGCGGCAAGCAATTAAACAATTTGGCTGACTCACGGAGTTTGAAAAAAATTGGATAGGACTGGCCCCCTAATAATTCCATTTTTTCGCAATTAATTAAATATACGGAAGGGTCAAGGCATGAAATAATAGCGTTGCGGTCACAGGAGGAGCCGTTGGCGTCGTCATGCCTAGCTTGCTTATTCGACAACGACAGGATGGAAAAGGAAAGTTTTGTACATTAGCCGGGCACCGCGTAGAATCGTGGGACACCCCGCCCCACCTGTAGCATGCAATGGATCATGCTCTTCGAGGAACTACGAGGATCTGCCCGAGAGTTCCAGAATGCAAGCCCCTATCCACGGATCGAATGATGAATACGACGACCACCGAAAAACTCGTTTCGCCCGGCCCCCCCCCGCCGAAGATGCCTGGCGCCTTGCCGCTTGTTGGGCACATGCTCGCATTTGGTAAAAACCCTTTCGATTACATGATGACACTCCGAAAAACACTGGGCGAAATCGGTGAATTCCGCATGTTTCATCAAGAAATGGTGCTGCTGACCGGCCCCGACGCGAATGAGGCTTTTTTCCGCGCCCCCGACGCGCAGCTGGATCAAAGCCAGGCCTATAAGATCATGACGCCGATTTTTGGCAAGGGCGTGGTGTTTGATGCGCCGCCGCATAAAAAAGACCAGCAGCTCAAGATGCTGATGCCGGTCTTGCGCGATAAGCCGATGCGTGGCTACGCAGAGGTGATCGTGCAGGAAGTCGAGCAGATGATTGCCGGTTGGGGCGAGACCGGCGAAATCGATTTGCTGGCGTTCATGAAGGAACTGACCATTTACACTTCCAGCCATTGCCTGCTCGGCGACGAGTTCCGTTACGAACTGAATCAGGAATTCGCGACAATTTATCACGACCTCGAAAAAGGCGTGAACCCGCTGGCTTTTGTGTTTCCCTATCTGCCCTTGCCGGTCTTTCGCCGCCGCGATAAAGCCCGCGTCCGACTGCAGGAGCTCGTTACCGGGATCATTGCGGAAAGAGCGCAGAAACCGGAAAAAAGCGAAGATGCATTTCAACTGCTGATCGATGCCCGCTATGACGACGGCAGCCGCTTGTCCGCGCATGAAATCACCGGCATGCTGATCGGTACGATTTTCGCGGGTCACCATACCACCGCCGGTACGGCGGCGTGGACCCTGCTGGAACTCGCGCGCCGGCCCGAAGTCATGCGGCGCGTGTTGGATGAACTGGATGCCCACTTCGGCGCCGATGGCGAGGTCACCTTTCAAGCGTTACGCGCAACGCCGCGGCTCGAAAATGTGATCAAGGAGGTCTTGCGCCTGCATCCGCCGTTGATCTTTTTGATTCGCAAAGTAATGCGGGATTTTCACTTCAAGGGCTATACGGTCAAGGCCGGAAAATACGTCTGCACCTCGCCGCGCGTATCGCACCGTATCGGGGATGTATTCCCGGACCCGGAAAAGTTCGATCCTGAGCGTTATTCGGACGCACGCCAGGAAGATGCCCGGCCTTTCAGCTGGATTGCCTTCGGCGGCGGTAAACACAAATGCTCGGGCAACGCCTTTGCGATGCTGCAACTGAAAGCCATTTTCAGCATTCTGTTGCGCCGCTATACCTTTGAACTGATCGACGACAAGGACACCTATCAGGATGATTTCACCCAGATGGTGGTGCAACCTGCGTCGCCCTGTCGTGTGCGTTACATCAAACGTTTGGGTATGAAGGACGCCATTGAGCCGACGAGAAATACGGCACCCATGCACGCACCGGCTGGCCCGGGCTTTCAAATCAAAATCGACAGGGAACTCTGCCAAGGGCATGCGACCTGCATGACCGAAGCGCCAGAACTTTTTCACGTGGACGCTGCCGGCAACGTGACATTTTTACAAGAAAAGCCGCCACTGGATTTGCTCGCGAAGGCTCGGCAAGCCGAAAAATATTGCCCAACCCAGGCAATAAAAATTGAACTGATTAAGAACCTTTAAGAGTCGAAGAATGGCCGCATATCCTAGAGTAGAACTGGAAGAAATGGTTGAGCGTTGGTTGCAGGCGAATCGTGACGCCGAAAAGGAGGGCAACTGGCCCAAATATTTGGGTGCGATGTATACCGATAATGCGGAATATCGCTGGAATATCGGACCTAATGAAGAATTTGTCGCGCGTAGCCGCAAGGAAATCGAAGAATGGGCTTTAGGCGTGCAAATGGAGGGCTTTGAGCAATGGCGTTATCCCTATCACCGCATTTTAATCGATGAGAAGCAGGGCGAGGTGATTGGCTTGTGGCGGCAAGTGTCGCCCGCACTCCGGGAGGACGGCACGCATTATGAAGTCGCTGGCATCGGCGGCTCCTGGTTTCGATACGGCGGCAATTACCAATGGGAATGGCAGCGGGATTTTTTTGATTTGGGCAATGTGAAAGCCCTGTTTTTCGAGTTGGCCGCCGATGGCAAGCTCGATCCGGCCGTCAAAAGAAAAATCGGCAAATTGGCCAAGGGGCAGTTGCTCCCCGGTCATCAGCGTTTGCGCAAGCCGCCCGGATTATGCAAAAAGCTGAAGGGGGTGTTGGCCATGGTACGTATTGCGCTGTTTGATTGCTAATCCCAGAACGCATGGAAACCCTACTTTCAAGAATGGCATCTGATGCTCAACCCCGCTAAAAGGAATCGTTAAGAATCTATGCTGCATGTAAAACCTGCTTGGAAAAACTGGCAACTGCTCACCGAGCAGGGCCGGCACATTTGGGCATTCAAGCCCGGCTCGAATGCTATCGATACGCATCTACAAAATGCCGATAATATCTCGAACGAAGAAATAGCCCAGTTTGCCGAGGATTTTCAGTTCGATTCAGTCCATAATCCCAATTCCGCCGACCAGGTATACCGGCACGCAGCGATCAATGCGAAGTATCAGGAATTTGCCGGGCAAATTCCTGAAGCCAAGACTCCCGAAGAACAAAAAGTCGCCGATGCGCTCGTCAAGGGCATCAATTACTTTGCTTACCTGCAAAGCAAGGAGGGGCATTGGCCGGGAGACTACGGCGGCCCGTTATTTCTTTTACCCGGCCTGCTGATCGCTTCCTATCTTTCCGATACGTCGTTGCCGAAGGCGCATCGGGAAATGATGAAGCGTTATCTATTCAATCATCAAAATCAGGATGCTGGCTGGGGCATGCATATCGAAGGGGAATCGACCCTATTCGGGACAGTGATGCAATATGTGTCACTGCGCCTTCTGGGCGTGGATAAAAATCATGAGCAACTGGTCAAATCCAGGGCTTGGATTAAACGTCATGGCGGCGCAACCGGTATTCCTTCCTGGGGAAAGTTTTATCTGGCGGTGTTGAATTGTTATGACTGGCAAGGATTTAACAGCCTGTTTCCTGAAATGTGGTTGTTTCCGAAGTGGCTGCCGGTGCATCCCTGGCGCTACTGGTGTCACACGCGCATGGTGTACTTGCCGATGGCCTATTGTTATGCTCAGCGCATTAAGGCGCCCGAAAATCCACTGATTTTGTCACTCAGGGAGGAAATTTATAACGAAGATTTCGCCTCGATTGATTGGCCGAAGCAGCGCGATGCGGTGTGCGAAAAGGATTGTTACACCACGCCGTCTCCGGTGCTGAAGTGGATGAATTTTTTCACGAATAACTATGAAAAATTCAACTGCGCCTGGCTCAGGAAAAAGTCCACGGACTATATATTGAAATACCTCGATGCCGAGGATCAGCAAACCGACTATATCAACATCGGCCCGGTCAGCAAAGCGATCAATTCGATTTGCATCTGGCATGCCCATGGCAAGGATTCCGCGCCGTTTAAACGGCATGTCGCGCGCTGGTATGATTATTTATGGGTGGCCGAAGATGGCATGAAAATGAACGGCTACAACGGCTCGCAGCTTTGGGATGCCGCTTTTGCGACCAGGGCGATGCTGGAGAGTGACCTTGGCAAACTGTTTCCGGAGACGATCGCAAACAGTTACCGCTTTATCGAACGATCGCAAATCCAGACTGAACACGCGACGCATGCCGAGTTTTTCCGTCACCCAATGATCGGCAGCTGGCCCTTTTCAACGCCGGAAAACGGCTGGCCGGTCGCGGATTGCACTGCGGAAGGTTTAAGTGCCGCGTTAGCCGTTCATCGGTCGGGCCTGGTAGAGCCTGCGATCGATCAGTCGCGTATCCAACGGGCGGTCGATGTGATTTTGTCTTTCCAAAATTCGGATGGCGGCTGGGCAACCTATGAATTGACGCGCGCGCCGAGGTGGCTGGAAAAACTCAATCCTTCCGAAGTGTTTGCGGACATCATGATCGATTATTCATGGACCGAATGTACGGCGGCCTGCGTGCTTGCGTTGCTGGAGATTCAGGAAACGGATCCCGCGTATAGAAACAGCGACATTCGCCAGGCGATCAGCGCAGGGCTCCACTTTATCCTAAAGCAACAAAGGCGCGATGGCTCCTGGTATGGAGGGTGGGCGGTGTGTTTCACCTATGCGACCTGGTTCGGCGTGGAAGCGCTCAGCAAGGCCAAGGGCAGGGGGTATCATGACGATGCGGCCTTGGCAGCCGGCATCCACAAAGCCTGTGCCTTTCTGGTCGCTAAACGAAAAGCGGACGGCGGCTGGGGCGAGACCTTCAAATCCTGTTCGACCTTGGTTTACACCGAGGCGCCGACGTCCCAGCTAGTCAATACGGCCTGGGCTTTGCTGGCGCTGATGGCTGCTGAGTTTAGCGAAAGAGACGTGATCGAAGCAGGTATCGATGTGCTGTTGCATAAACAAAGCGATATAGGTGATTGGCCGCAGGAAAGTATTTCCGGCGTTTTTAATTATAACTGCATGATCACCTATGCCAACTACAGGAATATCTTTCCTATCTGGGCGTTGGGCCGATACTACAGGCAGCATGTTCAGGGATGATCGATGAATCAACGCAGTTCAAAGCGCACATATTCAGGGAGCTTACTATGAAGTCAGAATTCGACATCTGTATTATCGGCGCCGGCATGGCGGGGGCCACCATCGCCGCCTACCTCGCCCCCAAAGGCATCAGGATTGCGATAATCGATCAGTGCTACAAGGAAAAAAAGCGCATCGTCGGTGAATTGCTGCAACCGGGAGCCGTACAGTCGCTCAAGCAAATGGGACTCGGGCATTGCCTGGAAGGGTTTGATGCGCAGCAGGTTGAAGGTTATTCGCTACTGAAAGGGAATGAAAAATTCACCGTTTCGTACCCGGATCACTTTAAGGGGATGGGGCTGCACAATGGCCGGTTTTTGCAGCAAATTCGAGCCTCCGCACTGCAAAACGAAGCGGTGACGCAAATACACGGCAAGGCCTTGCAACTGCTCGAAAATGAGAGGCAGGAAATTATCGGCGTCAGTTATCGGGAAGAACTCACGTCCGAGATCAAGACCCTTCATGCCCCCCTGACCATTACCAGCGACGGCTTCTTTTCGAATTTTAGAGAGTGTCTCAGCAACAATGAAAAAACGGTGACCTCTTACTTCATCGGTTTGATACTGAAAGATTGTGAAATGCCGTTTCCGAAACATGGCCATGTGTTCTTGTCAGGACCGACGCCGTTCATTTGCTATCCGATTTCCAGTTTTGAAGTCAGGCTTTTGATCGATTTTCCGGGCGGGGAACTGCCCAGGAAACTGGCGCTGCAAGCGCATCTCGATGCGAACGTGACGCCTTACATTCCCGAAGGGATGCGCAGCAGCTACGCGCAGGCCTTGCAGGAAGACGGCTTTAAAGTGATGCCCAATCATTATATGGCGGCTAAACCGATCATCAGGAAAGGCGCGGTGATGCTGGGCGATGCGCTGAATATGCGGCATCCGTTGACCGGCGGCGGCTTGACCGCGGTCTTCTCGGATATCCAGATATTGAGCGCCTATTTATTAGCGATGCCGGATTTCAGTAATACCGATTTGATTCATCAAAAAATCGAAGCCTACTACCGGGATAGGAAGAAGGCCAACGCGAATCTGAATATTCTGGCGAACGCGCTCTACGGCGTGATGTCGAATGATCTGCTCAAATCTTCAGTTTTCAACTACCTTCGGCTCGGCGGCGCCAACGCGCAGGAGTCGATTGCGATCCTGGCCGGCTTGAACAGGCGGCATTTTTCGCTGATCAAGCAGTTCTTTTCGGTGGCACTGTTCGGCGCCTACGACATCGTGCGAGAAAATAGCGCGAATATCCCGAAGGCGATCAAAATTCTCTCGGATGCGTTCACGATCATCAAGCCCTTGGCTAAAAACGAGCTCTGGTAATCCTGTCGAAGCCATTGGGCACGGCCCCCCTCAAAGAATGGCTTTCGTTGCCGACGTGTGTGCCGAGCCGGGAGCGACAGCGATCGGTTGATCGATACCTTCAGGAATGCAGCGGAATTTGACGCTGCGCGCAGGCCCACCTCGGTTTTCGCAATACGGATGATTCAATGTTGATAGTGGTTTTGATCCGGGGCTATCGACCTGATTCCACTGCGCTCGGTCAGGCGAACCAAATCGGCCAATGAGCGAACTTTTAATTTCTTCATCAGGTGCGCGCGGTGGACCTTGATCGTTTTTTCGACGGTACCGAGGTCGGCGGCGATTTGCTTGTTGAGCCTGCCGGAAACGACATGGTCCAGCACTTCCCGCTCGCGCGGCGTCAAGGTCGCCAGCCTCTCCATGATGTCGGTCAGTTCGGTGCGACTTTGCCGGTTCATGCGGTCCTTGTCGATGGCGTTATGGATGGCTTCGAGCAAGTCCTGGCCCTGAATGGGTTTGGTCAGAAAATCAAGGGCGCCTTGCTTCATCGCCTTGACACTCATCGGAATATCGCCGTGACCGGACAGAAAAATGACCGGTAATTGATTACCCCGTGCGCTCAGTTCCTGTTGCAGGTCCAGACCATTCCAATGAGGCATGGCGACATCGAGTACCAGGCAACCGTGGAGATCGGGGTCAAATTGTTCAAGAAATTCCTTCGGCGAAGTGAATGGAGCCACGTTCAAGTCGAAAGCGCGCAACAGACGCGTCAATGCTTCCAAAACGGCGGCATCGTCGTCAATCATAAACACGATGGGATCGGATGCGTTCATAGAATCTCTTCCTGATAGGTGGTGGGTAGCGTGAAATAAATGGCGGTGCCACTGGGGGGATTTTGAGCTGCCCAGAGTCGTCCGCCGTGAGCGGTGATGATGGTGCGGCAAATCGTGAGCCCCAGGCCCATGCCATTCGATTTGGTCGTGAAGAACGGCTCGAATATGCTTTCGATGCATTCACAGGGAATTCCTGCTCCCTGATCGACGATGGACACCAGGGCTTTATCAACGCCAATCTGCTCGGAGCGGATAAACAGCTGGCGTTTGCCTGCCTTGATTTGGGACATGGCTTCACAGGCGTTCATGATCAGGTTAAGCAAGACTTGCTGGAACTGGACGCGATCGCCAAGGACGGCAGGCAGTTTCTGATCGAGGTCGAGACTCACGGTAATCGCGTGATTCACCAAATCGCTGTTCACCAGCTTCAAGACCTCGAGCACGATCTTATTCAGATCGAGCGGCAGGTGCTGCACCTCTCCCTTCTTCAGCAACTGGCGCAAGCGGTGAATGATATCGCCGGCGCGCCTGTCCTCGGTGATGATGTCGTTCAGTATATTTCGGATTTCGGCAAGATCGGCCTTATCCTGCGCAAGAAAGCGCAGGGCGGCCTGGGTGTTGCTGAGGATGGCCGTCAGCGGCTGGTTCAACTCATGCGCCAACGAGCCGGATAATTCACCCAGCAGGGTGACCCGTGAAAGGTGCGTCAGCTCGTTTCGCTGCTGCTGCACCTCCTGTTCCGCTTGTTTGCGCCGGGTAATGTCGATCGTGACGCCCAGCATGCGCAGGGGGTGATGGCGATCGTTGAATTCGATACGACCGCGGGAGGTAAACCAGTGTAATTGTTCATCCGGCATCAGGATCCGGTATTCGCTTTCAAAAACGCCGTTTTCCGCCATGGCTTTTTGCACCGCAAGCCTGACCTCCCCGCGATCCTCTTCATAGATATGGTTTAGCAAGTTTTCGAAACTGATTTTCTGCGCTCCTGCGATGCCGTACAAGGTGCGGGATTTATCCGTGCTGCAAATTTGATCACGCACGATGTCCCACTCCCACAGTCTCAGATCCGCGGCATTTACAGCCAGTCTCATGCGCTGCTTGTTGGAACGCAATTCGGATTCGCTCGTCTCCAACTGACGAGCGATCTGCACCGAATCCAATAGATCGCAGCTCAACTCGTGCGCCATTGCGATAAGAATAGGAATGAAGGAAAGGCCGATGGCATAAGGCGAATCGATAACGCCGGTGTTGATCAGCGCGGTATGCACGACCGATATCAGAAGGAAAAAAATGATGCCGCTGCTGAATACGATCGCGCGGCGGCGACCGATGCCGGTTTCCCTGCGCCATAGGGTTACTGACGCATCCAACACAAAGGCCACGAGCAGCAAGGAACTGAGGGGTCCGACTATATATATATACCAGGGGTTGAGCGTGCCTTGAGCGACGGCGATCGTTTCGCCGCCGAAAACCGTTATCTGCTTGAGGTGGGTGATTTCCTTGAAAAACAGGCTCTGCCCAGAGGTAAAACTCAGGATGAGCGCGAACACGCGCAAAAAACCTCCCCCCCAGGCGAGCCATGACCGTCCGCCATCGAAGTAAAAGTGCACGAAGCAGACAAAGGCGACCCATAGCACGAGGACGGGAAGGTGAATCCAGCGCAGAAGCGTCGCCACCTGTTCGATGGACGTCGCGCGCATGGCCAGCAATTCCATGCCGGTGATAATGGCGACGGCGACGGCGGCGATCGAGAACGCCAAGTTTGCCCATGTCTTTTTGCCCTTGACCCAGTAAAAATGGGGCAGTAGCGCAAAGGTCAGCGTCACCGACGCCAGCATCGACCAGAGTACGGTAATCCAGTTCATCAATAGACCGCCGAATGTGCTGAATCGCCGTTCATTGCGGAGACCGAATGCCTAAACGCGGCAATGAGCAGCGGAAAAGCCATACCGAATTATCCAATGGGTGAATGAATACGTTTTTTGCATTGAATGCAGCACGGAAGCGTGAAGCCTGAATAAGGACATGTCCTGTTGAGTCCACTCAATAATTGAATCGAACAAGAACTCTGTGTTCCGCTTCAATGTAACTAAGCCTAAAGTCCAATAGCCGTGAATTGCATTCGCGAGTACTATACCATGAAAAAAATTCATAATAAAAGTTTAATAAAGCATGACTATAAAGGTTAGCAATAATGTCGAATATTGGAAGGCCTAGAAATTACGAAAGCGTCGGTCGAAACCTTGTGTTGTGGGAATGACGAGAGTTGGGTAAAGCAGCAGGGGAACATCGGCGCATGAGAAACATATTCAAGGCACTATTGATCGGATTGGCCCTGGTAACCACCCTCTGGGGAGCGCTTGCCGTGTATTTTGGCGATTCCCACGCCGGTATCGTGCAGACAGGGGGGGCCGTTTTGTTTGGCTTATGCGGCCTGGCCGCGTTGATCGGCTTGTGGTTTCCGCGTTGGCGCAAGCGCTTAGGGCGCGTTTATGGGGTCCTGTTTGCCGCGATCCTGGTGTGGTGGATTGCGATTAGCCCGTCTAATGCAAGGCAATGGCAACGGGATGTCGCCAAGCTGGCCTATGCCGTTGTCGATGGCGACAAAGTCACGGTACACAATATCCGCAATTTCGATTACCGGAGCGAGTTTGATTATCGGCCGTCTTATTACACCAAAACCTATGATTTGAACAAGCTGGAAGGGATGGACCTGATTTCGGTCTATTGGATGGGGCCCGCCATCGCGCATACGATTTTGAGTTTTGATTTCGGTGGCAATGAACACCTGGCCGTTTCGATCGAAGCGCGCAAGGAACGGAATGAAAGCTATTCGTCGATCAAAGGCTTTTTCCGGCAGTATGAGCTGATTTACATCGTGGCCGATGAACGCGACGTGGTACGCCTGCGTACCAACTACCGTCAGGCGCCTCCGGAACAGGTTTATCTTTATCGATTACAAGGCCCGCTCCAGAACGCCCGCCGCCTGTTTTTGGAGTATGTGAAAAAAATCAACGCGTTGAATACGAAACCGGAGTTCTATAATACCCTGCTGGATAATTGCACCACGGCGATCTGGCTGAATACACGGATCAATCCGGAGCATCTGCCGTTTTCCTGGAAAATTCTGCTGAGCGGTTACCTGCCGGAATACCTGTACGCATCGGATCGGTTGGATTCTCGCATCCCTTTTTCCGAATTACAGCAGCAAGCGCGGATCAACAGCCGTGCTCAGGCGGCCGATCAGGCATCCGATTTTTCAACGCGTATCCGTGCGTCTATGAAGTAATTCATTTATATACAATACCGGGGACAACCAGACCATGACTATTTTTACGCAATGCCGCACGCTCACAACCGGATGCCTGTTCTCATCGCTCTCGATAGCCGTTTTGTTATCCGGCTGCGCCGGCATTGGTAAAGGCGTGACCGAAGCGCTTCTGGAAAAAGCCGAAAATGAAGATACCCGCGTGTGCCAGGTTGTGGGCAGGCCTTTTGCCGGCATCGATGCGAATCTGGCCAAAAGCAAAGGCAAAACCAAGATGCTGTTCGTGCATGGCGTCGGTGATCACATTCCGGGTTATACCACCGAATTTCTGGAAAAACTGGCCAAAGAGTTGAACTTGAATGTGCGTTCGGAAAGCCAGAAAAATATTCAACTGGCTGCGCCTTTGGTTCCTGGCAAGAAGCTTGGCAATTTGCGTATCACTCATCTTTTGAATGAAAAAGACGGCAAAGAGCTGACGTTTTATGAGCTCACCTGGTCTGAAATTACTCGGCAAGAGAAAGCGTTGCTTGACTTCGACAATTCCGGAGAATACGAATTCAGACGAGCCAAAGTCAACGACATGCTGAAAAAATTCAGCAATGATACCGGCCCCGATCCAATTATTTACTTGGGGCAAAGCAGAGATGCGATTCTGGCATCCTTCGGCCAGTCGTTCTGTTGGATGGCGACAGGCGATTGGGAAGACCTTCCCAGCAGCGGGGAACATGTTTGCTGGGGTCTGGATGATTCCGCCATTGACCATATCGCAAATGATGATTATGTGGTGATCTCTCATAGCCTCGGCAGCCGGATCGTGATCGACGGTTGGCAACGGATTGCGCACCTTTTGGCAAACACGGCGAAATATGAGGATCCTAGCCGCGGCGTGGTGATCACGGATAAAACCATCGAGGCGCTGCGGAACAAGCGCATTCCCATGTTCATGTTGTCCAACCAACTGCCGATGCTGCAATTGGGCCGGGAGCTTCCGGAAGTGGCTGGCCAGTATGCCAGTTATTGTGATCCGAAGGGGGCTCATTACAACAAGCGTATGGTCAGTGAAACGTCGCTTATCGCCTTCAGCGATCCCAATGACCTGCTAAGTTATGGCATACCTCCGGGATTTAGTGACAAATATCTGGATTCGAGATTATGTGCGAATATCACCAACGTGAATATCAATGTCGCCAAAGTGATGGACGCCTTTGGCCTCACCGATGTCGCCAATCCCCTGGAAGCGCATGTGGGCTACGATCAGGATGATCGGGTGATTGCGCTGATTGCTCATGGCATTGGCAATCCGAAAACATCGCCGCTGATCAAGCAACGGTGTGAATTTACCAAGACGGTTCAATGAGATATGGGTGCCTTATTTAAAACAGGCGACGTGGCGACCTAACCTCGGTTGATGTCTCACCGTGGAAACTGAACCAGCCCCTGCCGTAAATGCCGAAGCACATAATCCGGCGCGAGGCGTTCTTGCTCCAGGCGGGTTTTACCGTAAGTGCGGTTAAGCAGGCGCTCGAACAATTGCTGTTCCGTTGCGGTCAAGTGTTCCGGCAATGGCTTATAGGAATCGGTTTCATCGACCATGCGGGTCCGATGCTGCAATACAGCGGCTTCGTCCATCATCAACGCCTGCAAGTGCGGTTGCCGACGACGAGCGTCGCTCAAGAACGCCAAGCCCCAACTGTCGATGTCGCCCCAGTAGCCGATCCGCTTCGTGCGCAGCCAGTCGGCCTCCATCCAGGCGGTGTTGCGGCCGCCGCCGAAAACCGCGATGGTGTCGTCGAGCTCGGGCAGCGCGTAGCCGCTTTGTTTGTTTTCGACGACCAGGATGCGGGATGCGGGCAGCGGATATTCCAACAAGGTTTGCGTATCGAGCTGCAACAGCGGCAGCCCCGCCAGCCGCTCGCGGCTCTGTCCGCACAACGGCCGCACTTGCAGCCAGCCGCCCGGATTGGCGCGGCAATCCAGCCAAGCGAGCAAACCGCCCGTCCCTGTCACCGAGCCGGCGTGCAGACAGTCGAGCAGATCGACGAGCAACGCGGCATGTTCTTCGACGAATTTGGTATCGACGTCTTGCAGCGGCAGTGCGCGCAAATAAGCCTGTTGCCCCAGGCCCGGCAGTAATTGCGGCAATACCTGCGCGACCATCATCGCATTGTCCACCGTCATGCTTTCGATCGTATCGAGATGCTTGAGCAGCGCTTTGGACAAGCGCGGGTCGAGATCGAGCAGCGGACGCATGCGTTCCTGCCAGCGCCGGCTGCGGGCTTCGGCTGCCGGGCCGAGCACGGCGATCAGGTCCGGCATCGAATCGACCCGCAAGGCAATCGGCACGTCGTGTTCGCCAAGGCGCTGATATTTTCGGCGTTGCCACTCCAGTTGCCCAGGTCGAGGCCAGGCTTTCCAAGCGGCGATGAACTGACGAAAATGTTCGAGGTCGGCCAGCGCCTGCTCCTCGCGCGGCGCTTTCAACGTCAGGCGCAACGGAAACGGGCGTTCGCCGCCCAGGCGTGCGCGCAGATTGGGGGCGTGCCGCCATTCGCGGCGCTCGATTTCGGCAACGACAGCCTTGGGCAACAGGCCCCACGGCCTCATGAGCCGGCTTCCAGCGTAATCTCGAAATCATCGGACTGCTGGGCTAAACGCCGGTCGATTTCTTCCCAGGTCACCTCGCACAAGCGGCTTTCATGGGTCGCGCCGTCGCGTTCGGCAATGATCAGCGAGTGCGCCGATTCGCGCGCCAGATTCAGGTTTTTGAACGGCGTGATCAGATTTACATGGATGTGCAGTTCCTTGAAGATGCGCAGCACCCGGCGACTGACCGCCTCGGCGGTGTTCGAGAACGCTTCGTCCAGGAACACCGTGCTGTAGACCGGGCGATCGTAGCCATCCGGCGTCAGCACGTAGGCGAGACTGGCGGCGACGATCGTGCCGGCGAAAGACTCCTTTTCGCCGCCGGATTTGCCGCTGGACGATTTCAACACGTCGCGGATCGCGCCGTCCTCCAGGCCGATTTCTTCGGCGTAGAACGACAACTGGTGGCGCGGATCGAGCAGGCGCAGGCTTTCCAACGTATGCGCGCTGGACGGTGTGCTGGCCTTGTCGAGGATTTCGATCACTTGTTGCAGTATAGCGAAACGCGCTTCGTGGTCGTCGGAGGTCGATTGTTCCATCACCTGCTTCAACAGGCGGTTGAAATGCTGCACGTGCTCGTATTGATCGCTTTGAAGGCCGAGGCGCAAATAGCTTCCAGACTTGAATTCGGTGCGCGCCAGCACCCGGTTGATCGTGTCGATGCGCTCGCCGATCTCTTCGCGTTCTGCACTGATACGTGTACTTATGCCCGCCAGGGATTGGGTGGTATGTTTGTTCAGACGCGCCTGAAACTCCCCGACTAGCGCCGGCAGACCGTCCTTGTCCAGTTGCGCCAGATGATTCAAATATTCGGCCAGGCTGGCCAGGTCCGCGCCCCAGTCGGTGGCGAGCGCTTCCCATTTGCCGCGGAAGCCGGTCATGATGCCGACTGCCGTTCTACTGGCCCTGTCTTTACGGTTGCGCACCGTATCGCGTTGTTGCTCGATCGTGCGGCGATGGCGTTCTTCAATTTTTAGCGCATCGTCCAGTTGCGCATCGGTCAACAAACCGGTTTTTTGGCGCAACGCCGTCCTAAGAGCGTCGTCGAGTCCTTGCGCGGCCAGTCGCAACGCTTGTTCGTGCCAAGTCTCCGCGCTTTGCTTGTCTTTGCCGATCTCGGCGACCTTGGCGATTTGTCGCCCTTGCTGCGCCTGTAATTTCTTCAATTCTTCTTTGGCTTCGTCCCAACGCGCTTTCGCCTTCGCCAGATCGCCGCCGGTCTGCTCTAACTGTTTGATGTCGTTTTGCAGTTGTTCGGTCCTTATCTGCCAATAGGGCGCGTCGATTTCGGCCCAGCGGAATTCGCCGAGCCTTTCCCATTGCCTGCCGCGCTGGCCGACCTCGTCGAGCCGCGCCCGGGCCTCGCCGGTCGCCTTGTCGAACGCGCCGAGTTGCTGTGCGAGCATTTTTTCTTCCTGCTTCAATGCCTCCAGCCGGTTCTTATTCGAGAAACCCAACTGCCAGGCGCGGCGGTCGTCGATGCGCTGCTGGTCTTTCTTTTCGAAACGGCCCTTTTCGAGATGCATCAAGCCTTGTTGGGTGATCGAAAACGGCGTGCGATCGAGTTCTTCGGTCGAGCCGACGCAGTCCAGATCGAAACGCGCCAGATGCTGCTTCAGCCAGTCGCGGTATGGATGCTCGCGCCAGGCCAGTTTGCGCAAATAGCCGTTCATTTTGAAAACGGCCTTGTCGTTCGATGCGCGCACGACTTGCGCGCGCACGTGCAGGCCGGTATGGCGCTGGTTCAGCCAGCGCGTGACCAACGGGAACTCGCTTTCCGGCACCGCCAACGTCGTGCGCAGGCCGCCGAGCGCGCGTTCGATCGCGCCTTGCCAGTCGCGATCTTCGTCCTTCACGTCGAGCAATTCGCCGAAGAACAGCAGTTGCTCGCGCTTCAGGCCCAGCGCTTCGGCCATTTCATCGCGCAGTTGTTGAAACTTGCTGTCGATGTTCGAGTCCGGGCGGGCTTCGATCGCGCGACTCTCTTCCTGCAAGTCGCGTTGCTGCTGTTGTAGGTTCGCGAGCTTGGCCGCCCGCTCGGCAAACGCATCCTGGGCTTGTTTTTTGTCCTGTTCGATCTGCACAGCCGATTGTTCGGCCAGTTGCTGATTGCGCTGAAAAGCCGTTTCCTGCAACGCGATGTCCAGTTGCAACGCGCCGGCGATTTGTTGATAGTTCGCCGCGCGGCGGCTGGTGTCGCGCAGTTTTTCCTCGGCGGTTGCCAAGTCTTTTTTGATCGCCTCGATACGCTCTCCGCCGGCCTGCAAATAGTCGGCATGGCGCTGTTCGGTGTTGTCGCCCGCGTCCCTGACCGCGTGTTCCAAAGCCGCCAATTCTTTTTTCGCCGTTTGCAGGCGCTGTTCAATCTGCTCGATGCGTACCGCCCACAGCGCCGCGCATTGCTCGCCGAACCAAACCGGCAGGCCTTGCAATTCGGCGTCGAGTTGCCGGAGTTCCTGCTCCGCGCGCAGCAAATCCTTTTCGACTGCGGGCAAGTCCGCCAACGCCTCGCGCTGGCGGCGGGCATCGAGCAAGCGCTCGTGAATGCCGACCAGATCGGCGAATTCGTTGACCGCCTTGCGCGCGTCGTCGCGCACAGTGCTCGGCTCCAACACCAGTTCGCGGATCAACGCGGTCAAATCGTCGATTTTCTTCAGTCCCAACGCCCGCGCCAACAGCGCCGGCGCATTCGGATTGTCCATGCGCAAGAGCCGGCGGTAGCTTTCCTGGTATTCCGAAAAACGGTCGTCGCAATGCGTGATCGCCGGGTCTCGCTTCAAAAAATCTTTAAGCGCTCTCGGATCGCCGTCGCCAAACGCATCGAGCAACTCTTTCAATGAAAGATGGCGGCGAGCGACCAGATAGACCCGCTTCAAATCGCCGAGGCTGTTGCCGGCATGGGTGATCCAGAACAGCGCGGCGAGCGCCATTTCGGTGCCGTCCTCGGCGGCGTAATTGGCGCACAGGCCGGTCACGACCGCGCCTTCGCGTTTGCTGCGCACCCTGGTTTGGCTGCCGTCGTGGGCGCTGCCGAAACTGCCGCGAATGTAGGACATCAGGCTGCGGTCGCTGCGGTCGCCCTGGGCTGCGGCGACGTTGAACGCGGCCTTGCCGGCCGGTTGCAACAGCGCCATCAGCGCATCGACCAAGGTCGATTTGCCGGCGCCGTTGTCGCCGGTGACCAGGGTGCCGCCGGGGTCGATGTGCGCGCTGTGCAGGCCGTGGAATGAACCCCAGTTGTACACCGAAAGTTGCCGCAGCTTGATCGCGCCGCAGCGGTAAAGGTCGGCTATTTGCATCGGTTCATTCATCGCGGGTCTCGCCGCCGGCGCGTTCGGCCAGTTGAGTGTATTCGGAAAGCATTTGTTCCAGAAACGCCGCGTTCACGGCATAGCGGATCACCGGGGTGATTTCGTAACGGTCGTCTTCGCCGCGCACCGCCGCCAGAATGCGCCGTTCCTTCATGTTGCTCAACGCGCCGCTCAATTGGCGCTGGTCGCCGCGGCTGCTGTTGGTCAGCGGCAGAAACGGCCTGAGCGCGGATTCGATGCGCTCGTTGTCGATGATCACGCGCTGTTCGCCGGCCGCCTCGCGCTCCTGATAATGCTTGCGCAGCACCAAGAGCAGCAGGGTGTCGTACAGCGACAAGGTACGCCGGCTGATCAGCGAGCCGCTGTCGTCGTCGTCTTCGTCGCCGTCGTCCGCGTCGGCTTGCGACAGTAACATCGCCATGCCGGCCTTTTCGTCCAGCAGCAAGCGCAGATTGATGTCCGCCAGATGTTCTTGAATCCCGGCGCGGTAGCGGCACAGCGCCTCGAACAGCAGGCGTTTGCCGTCGGCCATGATCACGCCGTGACGCAGCAAGGCGATCAGCGCCCGCCGCGCCTCCGGCGGCAGGCGGCCTTGCAGGTCTTCGCTGACCGGCGGGGCCACCGGGGTGATGTCTTCCTCGAGCGCGGGTTCAGGCTCGGCTTCGACGGCTTGCGCTACCGGCGGCGCTTCCGCTTCGGCTGGGTTCAGCAGTAGATCGAAGAAATTGGTTTGTTCGTAATCGCGGTTCATAATTGCAGTTCTTCGAGGCGTTCGGGAAATTGCTCGGCGCTGAGCAGATAATGTGGAATCTCGGCCTTGAATTGCCGACCGTTGCGGTCGGTGATGCGCACGGTTTCCCGATCTTGTAGTTCGGTCGCGCCGACCGCCCGCGCGACCCGCAAACAGGCGACCAATTCTTCCAGCCCGGCCTTGACCGGCCGACGTTCGATCAGCGCCGCGACCGACAGCGGAATTCGGCTGCCGCGCAGGATTTTGTACATGCCCTCGGCAACTTGCATCACCTGCACCGCATGCAGTTGCCCCAGCATCGCCGCGCTCGGCGACGAGGCATTTTGCTGGGCCTCGATGCCGCGGGTGCTCAATTGCTCTTCCGGCATTCTCAAGCGCAAGCTATCCGGCGCTTGCAGCCTGACCATGCCGGTCGCCAGCGCCAAGCCGGTGTCATGGCGCAGCGAAAGTTCGGCGTCCTTGAAACCGACCGCCAGCCGTTCGAGTTTGCCGAGCAGCCGGTCGACCGCGCGCATCTCGCTCGCGGCGCCGCTTTCGACGAACTGGCGCAGCTTTTCCTCGGTGCGGCGGCGCACTTGAAACACGCGTTCGCTTTCCTTGTTCAATTCGCGCATCAATTTGCCGAGAAAGCGCGCCTGGGTTTCGTTCAGGTTTTTCGCGGCCGGCCGGGTCAACACCGCTTTCAACTGCTCGCGGAATTCGGTGCTGCGGTTTCGGTCGCACAGCAACTGGAAAAAACTGTCGAAGGCGCGGCCGGCGTCGCTGCCGGCCAGCAATTGTTCCTGTTCCAACAATTTCAAAATGACCGCGCCGCGGCTGCCGCCGGATTCGATCATCTCGACCCTGAGGTGTTGGTCGAGTTGGCGGATATCGTCTTCGACGCGGCGAAAGTCGCCGGTCAACACCGAAGCCAGTTGATAAATTTCGATGATGCGTTCGCGCTGTTCGGCATCGGACAGTTCGCGCACGATGCCCGCATTCAGATCGTCCAGTTCGCGCTGGATTTCGGCCTTGCGCGCGGCCAGCAAGGCCATCCGTTCGGAGGGGTCGGGACTGATCGCGACCGCCAAATCGCGCACCGCGTCCTGCACGATGCGCAGGTGCGAGGCGGTGGCGCTGCTTTCGCGCTGGTCCAATTGCCGGCAAAAGCGCAACGCCACTTCGCAGGCGTCGGTTTTGCTCAGGCGGTCGTCCAACTCGCGCAGCCAGCCGGCTTGTATCCATTGACGCAGATAGCTGGCCGCGTTGACTTCGCCGTCCCAGCGCCCTTGCTGCCGCCAAAGCTCCAGTTCGCTGTCCAGAGCGACCTTGGCGCGGCCGAACGCCACGTCGTTGCTGTCCTCGAACAGATCGGCGATGAACGCCAGGATCATCGGCGCGTTGTCGGTCCGCAGCAAGCGCCAGGCGGCATGTTCCTTGTGCAGACGGCGAATACGGGCGTTTAATTCGTAAAAACTCATGCCATTCCGGTCAAAATTTGATCGGTGGATTATAACGCATGTTCAATGGGTGTTAGGGTCTCTGGCATAATGACAAACAAGAAATCGGTTATTTGACCAAGCATGTCCAAACACGATCAATTGAAAGCCAGCGAATCTTTGCTTTTTACCCCGGAGTATTTATGAACCCCGACCGCTTTTCACGATCCGCCTTGGGTGTCAGGATGCCCCGGATCATTTACGGCACCGCATGGAAGCAGGAAAAAACCGCCGTCCTGGTCGAACAGGCCATCCGTACCGGTTTTCGCGGCATCGACACCGCCTGTCAGCCCAAACATTATCACGAAGCCGGTGTCGGCGAAGGGATTGCCGCGTGCATGCAAGCAGGCGTCGTGACGCGCGAAGACCTGTACCTGCAAACCAAGTTCACGCCGCTCGGCGGCCACGATCCGCGGAAAATTCCGTATGACCCCAAAGCCGGCCTCGGCGATCAGGTCGCGCAATCGATTCGATGCTCGTTAAAGAATCTGCAAACGGCTTATCTGGATGGCCTGGTCTTGCATTCGCCGCTGGCAAATCGGCGGCAATTGCTGGAAGTCTGGCAGGCGATGGAACGGGCCTTTGCCGACGGATTTGCGAAACAACTGGGAGTCAGCAATTGCTACGACCTGACGACGCTTGCGTTTTTAGTCGATGCCGCCGCGGTCAAACCGGCGGTGCTGCAAAACCGCTTCCATGCCGACACCGATTACGATCGATCCTTGCGCGATTTTTGCCGGCAGCAAGGCATCCTCTATCAAAGTTTCTGGACGCTGACCGCCAACCCCGGCGTGTTGGCGGACGGGGTCTTGAAAGCCTTGGCCGCAAAATACGGCCGCAGCAGCGCGCAGGTGTTTTTCCGCTTTTTGACGCAAATCGGGATCATCCCCTTGACCGGCACCACCTCGGAGCAGCATATGCGGGAAGACTTGGCGATTTTCGATTTTGAACTCACGACCGGGGAGTGCGATTCGATCGACCGGCTACTGGCGTGATTCAAGCCGGACGATCCTGCCTTCAACCCGATTCGTCACGGTTTTGTTAGACAACTTGCTGATCGCATCCTCGACGGCTTTGCGGAAACTGATGGCCGTGCCGTTGTCCAGACGCGGCGGACTCGACTTGCCGTCGCCTTTCGCAAAGATCAGATAGCCATCGGTATAACCATTTTCCCAGATGAAATCGACGGTCGCCACCCGGTAGTGCTTGTTCGGATCGATCGGTGTGTAGACTGAAGTGCCTCGCGGCTTGATTTGCACATCGGCCGGATCGATCGTATAGGCATAAACGCCGTCCGCTTGCTTGGCGCGGTATTTGAAACGCAGTCCGGACACCTGCAGAAAACGGCCGTCGCCGAGATGGGATTTGGATACCGCGTTGTGCAGTACCTCTAGCAATTGCGCGCCGGACAGTTCGAAGCTGGCCAGTTGATTGTCGAAATAAAAGAGACCTTCCATGTCGTAAGTCGTGATCGGACCGGGAGGAATGTTGTCGTTGATACGGATACTGCCGCCGTTGATGAAGGCAACATCGGTTTTCATGCGCTGGCGGATCACATCGGTCAAAAAGTTGCCCAGCGCCGTTTCCTGGCCCCGTATCAACGGCTCGACGCCTTCCAGTAAATTGCGCGTGTATCCCACGACCTGGTTCAGATCCTTGTTTTGTTTCTTGAAGGCTTGCGCCAAGCGCTCCCGTTGCTTGCCGACTTCGGCATCCACCCGCGCGTCTTTTGCGATCTTGTCGTCCAGGTTGATTTTTTGGTGACTCGTTTCGACCCTGCCGTCGGGCGACACTCGGACATCATGAATCACGGCGCTTTTGTTGTCCGCGTCGGCCTTGGTAATCCAGGTGTTGCCGATGGCTTTTTCGATATAGAAATGCTCATGACCGCCGACGATCAGGTTGACCTCGGGAAACTCGCGCGCCAGCCATTGATCCTGATCGAAATCCTGATGGGTGAGGGCGATGATCACGGCGGCGCCTTTTGCCTTCAAGTCGGCGATCGCCTGCTTGATCGCGGCGCGGCGGGCGTCCAACGCGTAATCGAAACCGACATAGGGCGGCTTCTTAATGTCCAGCGTGATGCCGAACAGGCCGACCTTGACGCCGTCGAACTCCTTGATCAGCACGTCATGGACATTGCTGAGCCGCTTCGAGAAGGGAACGCCGGATGAATGTTCGGAGGAACGGTAACGGACATTCGATGAAAGCCAGGCGAAATCCGACTGCGCGATGCGTCCCAACAACACGCCGGGATCGGGATCGTCGAACTCATGGTTGCCGAACGCGACGACCATAGCGTCGTCGAATGCCGACGCGTCGCCGTCCATGAGGTTCAGCACTTTGATCATCGCATCGGCTTTCAAATACTTGCTCATGATCGAGGGAAAGAGAAAGTCGCCGCCGTGCAGCATCAAGACGGGTTTGCCGCCTTGCTGAAGTCGGCTGCGCAACGTGCGCAGGCGGGCAAAGCCGCCGATATGACCGTTTTCCAGCCCCTCGATCTTGTAGGTATCGTTGACCTGCAAAATCGAAAAATGCGCCTCGCGTCCGTGCCCTTCGGCACTTCCGCTAGCGCCGGGTTTTGCGAGTTGGGAACAGCTTGCGGCGCAGGCCATGGCGCTGATGGCCAACATACGCCCGGCCCATTGCAAATGCTTCATCGTTTTTCCTTTCTTGTTGTTATATGCGAGTCTCTTTTCGCGATACGTTTTATAACATGGATTTGCTTGGCGATGGTTTAAATGCAGGAATTGCTCAGGGATGAAATAATTGACGGATATATACAGTTAGACTCGGTTTACCTTTTACACCAAAGTTTGGATAATAGCCTGCTGGAATTCAGTGAGGAGGCTGCGATGGAAGAAAGGGGATGGAGATTCGGCCCTTTCCGATGGGAGCCGAAAGCGGCGCGCCTTTGGCGTGGCGACGAGACTGTGACTCTGCAGCCCAAGCCATTGGCGGTACTTTGTTATCTGGTGGAGCACCCGGGGCAATTGATCGACAAAGATCAACTGCTGGATGCGGTGTGGGGGCATCAATTTTTGAGCGAAGGCGTGCTGAAAAGCTGCATCGCCGAATTGCGCAAGGCCTTGGGTGATGACCCGAAGGCGGCCCGTTACATTGAAACGGTGTCGCGGCGTGGCTACCGCTTCATTGGGCAAGTCAGTGCCGCCGATGCCTCGGTATTGCCTGCCGTCAAATATACCCAGGCAGGCGACTGGGTGGGGCGGGAGGAACTACTCAGGCGCTTGCGGGAACAGTGGGAAACGGCGCGGGGCGGTGAACGGCGGCTCGTTTTCCTGATCGGCGAGGCGGGTCTCGGCAAGACCACGCTGATCGAGATGTTCTTGCATGCGCTGGTCGGCGACCGGCCGGCCGTGCTCTGGGGCCAGTGCATCGAACACTTTGGCGCCGGCGAAGCGTTTTTACCATTGCTCGGCGCACTGCAGCAGTTCGGTCCGGGGGCCGCCGCCGCATTGCGTGCCGTGGCGCCGGCCTGGCTCTTGCAGTTACCGGGTTTGTCATCCGCCGAAGAGCGTAAGGATTTACAGAAGGAGGCGCTGGGGACGACACGAGAGCGGATGTTGCGGGAAGGCTGCGAACTGCTCGAATTGTTGACTGCGGACACACCGCTGATCGTGATTCTGGAAGATCTGCACTGGAGCGATTACGCCACGCTCGATTTGTTGGCGGTGCTGGGCCGACGGCGCGGACGGGCGGCGCTGTTGGTGCTGGGCAGCTACCGGCCTAGCGATGTGGCGTTGCAGGATCATCCGCTGTCACGGGTGCGCTGGGAGTTGCAGACGCACAGGCTGTGCGCCGAATTGCCACTCGACGCTTTTTCCTGGGAAGAGCTTGGCGCTTATTTGGCGCTACGCTTTCCGGAAGGCCTGTTTCCGGAAGACATTTCCCGGGCCATTCTCCAGCGCACCGGAGGCCATCCGTTGTTCGTGGTGAATCTGATCGACTATCTCTTGGCCGAAGGCAAGCTGCGGCAGAGCGGAGAAGAGTGGTGCCTTGCCGGCGGTATAGACAGCCTGATGCATGGCGTGCCCGATGACATCCGGCATTTGATCGAACACCAGATTGCGCGCCTCGGCGCAGGCGAGCAGCGTTTGCTCGAGGCGGCCGGCGTCGCCGGCATGGAGAGCTCGGCGGCTTTGCTTGCGGCGGTACTGGATCGGGAGCCGATAGCGGTCGAGGCAGACTGCGAGACGCTGGCTCGACACGGGCCGATGTTGGCGGCGGCGGGCGTCGCGGAATGGCCGGACGGGACCGTGGCGGGACGCTATGCCTTTCGTCATGCCCTCTATGGGGAGGTTCTATACCAGCGGCTGCCGCCGGCCTACCGGATTTCTCTGCATCGGCGTCTGGGCGAGCGGCTGGAATGCGGCTTTGAGGATCGGACCGACGAGGTCGCCGCCGAACTGGCCCGGCACTTCGAGGAAGGGCGAGAATGGAGTAAAGCGTTAGGTTATCTGGTCAGGGCGGCCGAGTTGGCGCTGGCCAGCTTCGCGAACCGGGAGGCTTTGGGTTATCTTGAACGCGCTCTGATGCTGACCGGGCGCTTGCCCGCGGTGCAGCGTACCCAGATGCGTTTCGCATTGCTGCAAGGGACCGCGGCCGTGCGCTGCTCGATGTACGCGATGGAGGGTGCCATCAACGATTTCTTTACCTTATTGCACGATGCCAGGGCGGCGGGCGACAAGCTTTGGGAGGTCAGGGCGCTGGTGGACTTGAGCCGGATGTATTATCTGGTGGACCCGAAGCGCTGCCTCGACTTGGTGAGCGCGGCGCTGGAGCAGAGCCGGGCCCTGACCGACGAGCAGGAAAAGACGCTCGTCAGAGGGTATCACGCGCACTGGCAGTTGACCTTCGTCGGCTGGCGGGACGAGTATGCCGAGGCTTGCCGGGAGGCCTTCGCCGAAGCGTTGCTGACGAACGAGCCGCGTATCGTGAGCCGTTATCTGATCGCCCGAATCGTTTGCGAGTGGTATCTATCCAACTATCGGACGGCGGCCGCCGAGGCCTTGGACGGGATGCAATGGTCCGAGCGGGCGGGCGACGGTTATCTGTACATGGTGTGCCAATCGCTTCGCTGTATGGCGCTGGTGGCGGGCGGAGACTGGGGGAACGCTCTGGAGCAGATCGGCGCCGGGATCGCCGCCGCGGAGAAGAACGGCAATTTGATGCAACTGCGCCGATTCCGGCTGACCACCGTTTGGTTGTATTTGGAAGCCGGGGATTTGGAGGCCGCCCGACGCGGTGGCGAGGACGCGTCGGCGATGGCGGTGCAGGGCGATTCGATCACTTCGAATCTGTGCCAGATCCTGCTGGCCAAAATTTATCTGGGGTTGGGCGATCATCCGCGTGCGCACCATTGCCTCCAGGAAGTCACGCGGCGCCAGGAACAAGACGGCATGATCCTCGACGGATTTTGTTCATTGTTTTTCCCCTGGGTTTACGGCGAATATTGTTTGCTCACTGGCGGCTTGCCGCAGGCGCGGCAGCAGGCCGATCGGCTTTGCCTGATAGCCTCTACGCGTCCGGAACGCACGTTTCTGGCGCTGGGGTATCGGCTGCTGGCCCAGATTGCGCTTGCGGAAGGCGGTTTTGGCGAAGCGGAGACGCATCTGGCGCAGGCACTGTCCGTCATCGAAGGGGGCCCGTTTCCATTGGCTGCGGTACGGGTATACGAGACGGGGGCGGAACTTTACGAACGACTGGGCCGGGAAACTGAGATGTTCGATTATCGGGCCAGAACAGCCGGCGTGGTCCGGACCTTGACGGAGTCTTTGAACGGTTCCTCCGAAGATCGAGATCGGCTTCGGGCGCTGTTGCGGGCCCGTGCCGGCTAGCACCGCTTTAACGGCAAAAGGGTATAAGTCACGCAAAACAAGCTTCTAGACCTCAAGAAAAGCCGGCGGCGATGAGGATGAAATCCCGCACCGCCGCCCGGCTTTAATTCGCTAGTTGCTATGAACGCCTTAACGGCGGAAGATTTCGCAGCGGTTAAGGGATAGGCCGCCGGCTTTGACTTTGCTTTTGACTTTCATCGCAGTTTTCCTTCGCCCTTTCGGGACGGTCAGTTTTTCTAAGAAATCGCTTACAGCGCGAGGTTGGGAAGTCTCCAGGAAGACCGAGTTTTCAGGGTTTCCTGGCCGCTTCCAACCTGGATGACAGTGTATACAGAGCCGGCGATGAAGTCGTCAGCAAACGGTCAGGAATGGGTCAGGATTCGATCGGTTTTGGGTGCGGGGCGCGAGAACACGAATCCGTTCGGCGGAAGGCGGGACGATTTTCCGGAACGCGGCGTCCTTGCGTCGGCGTATCCGGTGTGGCCCATCGATTGTGCAATCTTGGGAGCCCCCTATTTTCTTCTTGGGTCCATCAACATCTCAATTGGGATTCACATTGACCTTGTCGTCTTCCCTGTCGGACGCGCTTTTGAACAAATCGACGATGAGCCACCCAATCAATTTCAAGAACATCGAGAAGCCAAAAAGGGCTAACACCCCCATCCGATAGACTTCGCCCCACAAGGCGCCATCCCTGAGATGGGGATTGTCGGGAGACATATTGGCAAATAGACGAAATAAATAGAGTGAGCCGACAAAAACCGCGATGCTGGCATAAAACTTTTTGCCATGCAGAAACAACGGCAAAAACGCCAGGAGAGGACACAGCGCCAACAGCAGGTTGAACGTCTTGCTGATCAAGGAGGTGATGAGCGGGTTCTGTAAGCGGGACAATCTTTCCTGCGCCGCCTTGCTGACATCGATGACTTCATCCTTTAATAGCGGGGCGATCTCCTTGATGGCCTCTTTTCCTTGTAATTCGATCAGGGCATCCATCGCGCCAATACGAATGTTGGGGTCTTTGTCTTTTAAAAAATGGACGAGCGTCGGGAGGGTTTCCTTGGCCTGTAGCTTGGCCACGGCCTGTATCGCGGCCAAGCGCACGTCAAAATCGCCATCTCGCAAGAGCGGCGTAATATGGGGTATCGCCTCTTGCGCCTGTAAATCCTTTAAGGTCGTGACTGCCGCATAACGCGTGTCTTTGTCGTAAACCGCCAACAGAGAGATCACTTTAGCAATCACTTCTTTCTTCGGGATGTCTGCGCCGTCTTCTTGAAACTGCTTCAATAATTCCATGGCCTGGATGCGTACCTGGTCATCATTGTCATGCAACAGCGAAACGATGCGCGGGACTAATTCTTGCTCCTGTAAGCGCGCTAACGAATTGATCGCTTGCAGGCGCACACGGCCGACGGTGTCGGTCAAAAGCGGGATGATACGCGGTACCGCGTCTTCTCCCTGTAGCTCTTCCAAGGCGGATATCGCGTTACTGCGGACATCGGAGTTGCTGTCTTGCAAGAGCGGGATCATGCCGGGAAGGGCTTCTTTGGCCTGGATTTTACATAACAAGTTGATTGCGGAAGCACGCAGCTTCGCGTTGCTATCTTTCAAGAGGAGGATAATGCTAGGCGCCGCTTCTTTTGCATCGAGGTTCTGCAATGTTTCAAGCGCGCTCAAACGCACAGTGTCGTCCTTGTCCTTTAAAAGCGAAACGATTCCGGGAATCGCCACTTTTCCTTGCAAATCGCTCAATATTTCCATGGCTCTGATACGAATCGCGCTGTCCTCGTCTTTCAGACGCGCCCTCATATTAGAAATCGCGTCTTTCGCTTGCAGTTCCGCTAAGGTGTCCATTGCCGCCAGGCGGACACTGCTCTCCTCATCTTGCAAGAGAGGCATGATAGACGGGACTGCTGCTTTTGCTTCCAAATGCAACAAAGCGGCCAATGTGTCAATGCGTACCTTGCTGTCTTTGTCTTGCAAAAGCGGAATAATACTGGGAATCGCGTCCTTCGCGCCGAATTGCACCAAGACGGTTATTGCCTTGTTCCGTACCGTGATGTCCTCATCTTGCAAGAGAGGAATGAGAGTGGGGATCGCTTCTTTTGCGCCCAATTGCCCTAATATTTCTATCGCCGCATCGCGCACATAGGCATCGCTATCTCGTAGAAGAGGAATAATGCTCGGAATCGCTTTTTGTTCGGCCAAGCTTTGCAAGAGTTGTATTACGTCGGATTTACTGTTGCTGGAGTATATTTTCGTCGCTTTTACCGCACGGGAAACGAAAGAAGCAGGTTCATTTTTTGGTGCTTGCTCGAATGCCTTTATTGTGCGTTTGTTATTGTTTTTACTGGCGCCATTGCTTTTGTTTTTGATCTGGTTGACTTCTTTTTTTGCGGACAAACATCTCTTTTCATTTCCGGAAGAGCGCTTGGAACACTGTTGGGCTTGTCCGGCTTGAACACTATAATTTACTGAAAAGAAGCTGATAAAAAAAATAAAATATAGTATTGCTTTCATGAATAATGGCCTATTTTTAAATAGGTGGGTTTGGCTGTAAACAAGACCCTCGATGGGCATGAGGCTTATTTTGTATAATTGGCGAGGTAATCGGTTCAATGGCTTGCTCAATAAGACGCCAGGATGCCTAATCTTTCTAGGCATCCCCCTATGACGCACGATTGCCGCCTTATAGTGTAAATGAAATTTTAAACTTATTTCCGAACCTGCGAGATTAAATTCGGGTGATGACAGGTAACGCCGTTGCGCCAAGGCTGTCCAACCGATTGGCAAGCGCTTGAAGGTCGCGGGCATTCAAGGGGACGTCGCTCCCACGGATGACTTTCATGCTTGTGACGATGGCGTTAACAGGCTGGATCGATTCCAGAATTGACCCGCGGAGGCTTGATGTGGCGAAAAGGCGGGGCCATACAGTCACTTGCCGTGCACGGAAGCCCGCGTGGAGAGGCTATTCGCGGGCCAACTCATTGGCTCTATCCGGGACATACTGCGCCTGCTGGCTGGCAATCTCGCGCGCCGCCAGGAATTGCGCGTAATAGTTGCGGGAGGCGAAACCGAACGATGGACTGGCATAGTTTTGCACGATACGGACGAAGTCGCGGCCGACTTGATCTTGCGCCCGCCTCATGCCGGCGATGCCGTGGTTGTAGGACGTAATCGCCGTAGGCCAGTCGCCCAGTAGATGATAGGCATAGCTCAGATAGTGGGCCGCGCCGACGGTGGAGGCAAAAGGATCGAGGCGTAGGTCCGTTCTTTTGCTGGCGGGCATGAATCTTTTCGCTGCCCCTCGGGTGAATTGCCAAATGCCGACGGCGCCGGCGGAGGATCTGGCCGCCGGTTGAAACGAGGATTCGACATGCGGCAGGTAGGCCAGATCCTCCGGCAGGCCGGCATCGCGGAATATTTTTCTAAAATGCCGGTCATAGCGCGCGCTGATGGCGAGTCCGCGCATGAAACGTTCGCGGATGCCGCGCTGCGCATGCACCCGCTCGGCGGCGCCGTTCAATAAGCTGTGCAGCGGCCTGCCGCTGTTTTGCAGTTTTGCGATGAGTTGTTGCTCACTCGCATTCAACGGCGAGTGATAGCGCCATTTGCTCTCCAACATGGACAATTGCGCCCGCCAATAATTACGGCGCTGCTGAATGGTTTCCTTTTGGAAGTCGGCCAGACTGTCCTCGACATAGCCTGGTAATTCGATCACTTCGTAGATCACATCCAGATAGCGGTCGTCATGAACCGCCACTTTAGAGCGCCCCCATTGCAGATAGACTTTACGCCAAAACTCCACCGCCGGTTGCAACTCGCCCGGTTGTAGAAAGACGCCGGAATAAGTCGTCGGTTTATAGCTGCGTGCCTCGGAACCATACGGGGGACTGTAGAAGTTTCCCGGCGGTTCGGCCCGCGGCTGAACGGGAGGGCTGTAGGCAACGGGGGGGCTGTAGGCGGCGGTGTTATAGTACGTGACTGAAGGCGCGGTGCTGCTGCATGCATTCAGCATGGCTGCCATCGCTACCAGAAACCCTGTGCGCGTGATCATTCGATTCATTTGGGGAAAATAGGCTAGAAAACTGGCAAGACTTGCAATCAATATACGCCAATCATTGGTTGCTATGGTAAAGATTGTAAATCCAGGTCGGGTAAAGTCAAGGTGGCAATAGCGCTGCGCGTCGCCGAGATGTCATCGGCGGCGTGTGTCGAAGGTGGAGGCCCGTGTCGATCCGACCCTGGCCGATGCGAGCGACATCTACGCGCTGATCGCGGTGGCGTTCCGTTCCTACACGAAACCACCGATCTTTCTGCTGGCGCGAGACAAGCCAGCCTGTGTCGTTTTGCGCCGTGGTCCGTCAAAGCAGGTGTGCGCCTTTCTTTGGGGCAGGTCCCGCGATCAATTCAGCATGGGACAATAACGCTGTTGGCCCACGCTTGCCAGGCGAATAGTCTAATGGTGATGTTTGCGTTTCTTAGCTCTTCAACCGCTTTTTCGCCATCATTGGGAGTCATATTCACCGGTTTGGTCGCATTGACAATGACAGAGGTTTCAAATCCCAGTCTCTTGGCATCAAGAGCGGTAGCCTTGACACAATAATCAAGGGCAAGTCCCACGACATCTACGTCGGTAATCCCCTGAGTTTTTAACCATTCACCCATGCCAGTCGAAGATTTTTTATCGTTATCAAAGAAGCCAGAATAGGAATCGATTTCTGGATTGGTACCCTTAGGAAAAACTTTTATAACCTTTGACATATCAAGATCAGGGTGCATTTCCGCGCCCTGGGTTCCTTGCACACAATGATCGGGCCACATCACTTGATCAAGACCGTTGCGTTTCGTCTCGGAAAAAGGTTCCATGTGATTTACGCTTGCGAAAGATTTATGATTGCTTGGGTGAAAATCTTGCGTAGCGACTACGAGATCATAGTCTTTATCGTGACTCAACTGATTTACGAGAGGGATAATCGTCTCGCCGTCTTTTACGGCAAGAGCGCCACCCGCACAGAAATCATTTTGGATATCGACAAGAATCAGGGCTTTTTTCATAAAAATTCCTTGATGGATTAAATTATAATGGCAATTGTTCTTTATATTGGACAGTGCAAAAAAGCATGATACTTTTACCAAACATGGAAAATCCTCCGGTAACCGATATAGTGTATCAAAGGCATGAGTGCGCCCGGCTATTTTGTCTCGACGGTGGGTCGGGATGAGACGATGCCCCGAGCCTACATTCAGAACCAAGAGCGGGGACCGGCGAATAGAGCAAATGAAGCTGTGGAATTGAAGCCCCCACCTTTCAGGCGGACCAAGAACTTCGGGAGGCGCGTTAGCGGCCCCAATTGGCCGCGTTGAGCGGCTCACAAACTAATGCCCCCCGGCTTTGCCGGGAGATAGCTACTGAATAGAGAGATGAAAATGCGCATCGATGAAGCCATACAACAACATGTCGCCCAATTGCCTGAGCATTTACAAGCCGAAGTGTACGACTTTGTGCTGTTCCTGGCGCAAAAGCAGGTAAAGCAAGGCGCTCTACCGACCGAAGCGGAAGCCTTGGCCATCCATCAGCACTTGTTGGCGCACTATGCGGACGCTTTTGAAAAACTGGCCCCGTAATGCCCGAGTTATTTTTTATCTCTAAATCGTTAGCGCTTGCCATTCACAAGCAACAAATCGAACGGTTCGGCGGTGGCGCGGGGTCAAGAGACGAGGCATTGCTGGAGTCGGCGTTAGGGGCGGCGCAACAGACCTGGCACGACACTGGCGATCTTTTTCAGGTGGCCGCCCAGTATTGCTATTCGATATCCAGCAATCATCCTTTTGGGGATGGTAATAAACGCACCGCCGCCGCCTGTATGTTGGTATTTTTAGTGGCTAATCGCACAAACCCGACGATGAGCAATGCGCTGCTCTATGACTGGGTCATCAAAGTTGCAAGCGGGCAAACGACGCGCGAGCAACTGGCCGATTGGTTACGGGACTATCGGGAATATTGTGTATAACCGGTCATGATCGCAATTTCGCTCGCCCCCGATGATGAACGCCGGGTGTTGCGTTGTCGAAGGAGATGAATATCATTCTGGCTTATGTTTCCTCGCCGAAGCAAAGCGGATAATCCTGACAGACTTCGCAAGAGGGCGCCCGGCAGACATAAAGCCCTTCCGCTTCGCATAATTCTTTGTAGAGAAATTTTTTCCACTTCATGTCGCGGTGATTACGGGCGGCCATTTTCGGAAAATTGTGCAGGAGCAGGGAAGACAGGTCATTGCGGCTCCATAGACCTAAATCCTGCCACAGGTGGTCGCTGCCGAGACAGGCGGCGACAATGATCCCGATCAGCCATTCGGTGTCCTGATTTTGCACGGCAGCCTGTTGGCGAAGAAATAGGGCCGTAGGTGCGATTAGCGCAGCGTAATCGCACGCATATAGCAAAGTGGTATTTCAGATTCGTAACGAACCTAAAAGGGCTATGTTTAAAACCCCATTCATAGCGAATGTCAAATTATAGACGCGCCTATCTTCTCGGCGGAACATGGTTCTTTACTGTCAACCTCCTGAAAAGGGGCGAAAATGACTTGCTGATACGCAACATCGACTTATTACGGCAAACAGTCAAGCAGGTGCGTGCGAAATATCTGAAATGGTTTAATGAACCCGTGCTGATCGGCTTGGTGTGGACGCTGTGCCGCAATAGCGACAACGGCATCGGCCTGGCGATGAGTCCCGGCATCCCGACGCGGACCCTGCCTTGGCCTGACACCTTGCAGGGCAAGCCCATCGTCGATCTGGCGGCCTGGATCCTGCAATGGGAACCTTATCAGGCGACCATCGGCATGGCCGCGATCAACAGTTGCCTGAACAACCGGCCGCTGCCGGATTCGGTACCGATCGCCCATGAAGGCGAGCAGGCCAATCTGGCCGTGTTCGACCATTTCCTGCCGCAATTGCTCGGTAAAAACGTCGCTATCGTCGGCCATTATCCGGGCATCGAGCGCTACCAGCATTTGATGCAATTGTGCGTGCTCGAACTACAGCCGAGCGGCGACGATTTGCCGGCCTCGGCGGCGGAGTTTATGTTGCCGAACGCCGACTGGGTGTTTCTGATCGCCAGCTCGATTCCGAACAAGACCTTTCCGCGCCTGGCCGAGTTGGCCGCCGATGCCAAGACCGTGCTGATGGGGCCGACCGTGCCGTGGTTGCCGCAACTGCACGAATTCGGCATCGACTATCTGGTCGGCATCGAGGTGATCGATGCCGACGCGCTGTATCATACCGCCGCGCAAGGCGGCGGCGTGCGCCTGTTTGAGCGCGGCCTGCGCTATCGCATCGCCGAATTGACGCCGGCCCTCAACATGAACTGGCTGAAACGGCAAATCGCCGATTGCGCCGAGGAAAAACGCCGATTGACTCTGGAAATGGACGCCTGGTATGCCGGTGGCAGCGGCAAACGCTTTCCGAACTATGCGCAGTTGGAGCGCATCAATACCCGTTTGTCGCGTCTGGACAGCAGTTACAAACCGTTGTGGGATCGCTACGGCGAAGCCGCCGCCAAATGAATTCCATGACTGAACAAGCCTTTTCCCTCGACACCGGCTGTTGCTGTATTACAAAGGCGACATCAGCGCGCTGACCTTGTTCGCGCAACAGGCCAACGGCAGCGTGTGTTTTTCGGGCGCGTTGCCGGCGTTGTCCAGCGCGCCCGAGGAAGATGGAGCGCCGGACGAAAAAGTCAGCCTGCATCCGGTGCAACTGCTCAGCGCCGTCAACCGGACTTTGCAATTGGACGACGATTTGCTGCGCCTTGAAACCGGCTTCAGCGAACCGGTCGATACGCCCGGCGGCATCATTACCGTACACATGGCCCGCTTCATGGTGCTCGATCCGCCGCACAAATTGCTGCAAAGCCGCGCTTGTCGGCTGCGCACGCTGCCCGAATTGCGCGGCCGGCCGCCGGCGGAAATGGAGCTGCTGCGCCGTGCCTATGTGCAGGTGATGGAGTCCTGACTTGCTCGATGACTCAATTAATCGGCGACAGCCAAAATCACCGAGCCGGCTTTAAACACGGCCGTCGCCGCTTGGCCTTGGCGTAATCCCAATGCCTCGATGCTTTCGTTGGTGACGGTGGCGGCAATTTTTTCTCCGCCGCTGAGTTCGATATCGACTTCGCTGTTGATCGCGCCGGGCTTGACCTGGGTGACCGTGCCGGCAAGCTGGTTGCGCGCCGAAATGCGGTAGCCGCCGAAATCGGTGACGATGATCACATGCGGCGCTTTGATCATCGCGATGACCGGTTTGCCGACGACGATGGCCAAGGCTTGTTCCGATTCCTGGGTGATGGTGGCGATGATGGAGGCGCCTCCTTGCAGTTGAACCGCGACCTCGGTATACACCGAGCCGGTGCGGACTTCGCTGACGGTGCCTTTGAATTGATTACGGGCGCTGACTTTCATGTTGGATCTCCGATGGGTTAATTTAAAATGGACGTGCCTTTGATCTGCACGTAAAGGGTGTCGCCGATTTGCAAATTCAAGAGCTGCCTGGATTTGCAGGTGATATGCGCCAATAGCGGCAGGTTGCCGACGGTCAGGCGCAGGACCGTTTGCCCGTTGCTGCTGTCGGCCATGCCGGTGAGCGTCGCGGGCAGCACGTTCAGGATGCTGGTCGCGTGCGGCGCTGCCAGCGTGACGCTGACGTCGCGGGCGAAAATCTGCACCCGTACCGGCGTGCCGACGGGGGCATCGACCCGCGGCATGCTGAGTTCGATGCCGGCGCAGTCGATGCGGGTCAGGTGATAGTCGTTTTCATGCGCGGCGATGCGGCCTTCCCAGATCATCGCGGCCTGTTGATCCTCCGCCTGCGGCAGATCCAAGCGACTCAACGTCTCGGTCAGCGCGCCTTCCGCCTGCACCCGGCCTTCGTGCAACACCACCAGGTGATCGGCCAATTTGGCGACCTCCTGCCGCGCATGGGTCACATACAAAACCGGAATGTCCAGCTCCTGATGCAGGCGTGTCAGGTAGGGCAAAATCTCCTGCTTGCGCTGGAAATCCAGCGCGGCCAAGGGCTCGTCCATCAGCAGGATGTCCGGTTGTAACACCAGCGCGCGCGCGATCGCGACGCGCTGCCGCTCGCCGCCGGACAGACGCGCCGGCATCCTGTCCAGCAGATGGCCGATGCCCAATAACTCGATCGTTGGGTCTAGACCGGCGTCGGCGGGTTGTTTGCCGATGCGCTTCAGGCCGAAACAGACGTTGCGATACACATTCAAATGCGGAAACAGGTTGGCCTGTTGAAACACATAGCCGAGCGCGCGTCGATGGGTCGGCAAAAACAGGCCGGTCTCGCTGTCCTGCCAAACCTTGCCATTGATGGACAGATAGCCTTGCGCCGGCCGCTCCAGGCCGGCGATGCAGCGTAGCAGCGTGGTCTTACCGGAACCGGACGGGCCGAACAGCACGCTGATGCCGGAACCCGGCAGACGCAGATCGACGTTAAAGCCAAAGTCGCCGTAAGCGAGCGCAAAGCGGGCGGTGATGCTTTGCGTCATCGCATCGGCTCCACCGCAGGCCGGCTTTTCAGCACGCTATACAACAGCAGCAGCACGGTAAACGCAAACGCCAGCAAGCCGCCGGCCAGCCAGTGCGCCTGGGTGTATTCGAGCGCTTCGACATGGTTGTAGATTTGCACCGAGACGACCTGGGTCTTGCCCGGAATGTTGCCGCCGATCATCAACACCACGCCGAATTCGCCGACCGTATGCGTAAAGCCCAGAATCGCGGCGGTCAGAAAACCCGGCTTGGCGAGCGGAATCACGACACTGAAAAAAGTATCCCAAGGCCCGGCGCGCAGGGTCGCGGCCGCTTCGAGCGTTTGTTCGCCGATCGCGGCGAAAGCGGTTTGCAGGGGCTGCACCACGAACGGCAGCGAATACAGCACCGACGCCACGACCAAGCCGGTAAACGTAAAGGGCAGGGGACTGAGGCCGAGTTCGCGCATCAGGCCGCCGACCGGCCCGCTCGGTCCGAGCAGTACCAACAGATAAAAACCGAGCACGGTCGGCGGCAAGACTAAAGGCAGGGCGACCAGCGCATTGCAGAAGCCTTTCCAGCGCGAGGCGGTGCGCGCCAGCCACCAGGCCAGCGGCGTTCCGAACAGCAGCAGTAAAACGGTTGCCAGGCTGGCGACCTCAAAGGTCAGCCACAGGGCGGCAATGTCGTCGGCGCTGAGCATGGTCGAGGTCAATCGGCCAAGCTGTAACCGTATTTTTGAATGATCGCGCGCGCTTCGGCCGATTTTAAAAATTGCAGCAACGCGGGCGCGGCCGGATTTTCCGCGCCTTTGTTCAGCAATACCGCATCCTGGCGGATCGGCGCATGCAAGGATTCGGGCACGATCCAGCCCGAGCCCTTGGCGATTTGGCCGTCTTCGATCACCTGCGACAAGGCGATGAAGCCCAGTTCGGCATTGCCGGTCGAGACGAACTGATGGGTTTGCGCAATGTTTTCACCGAGCACGAACGAGGGCGTGAGTTTTTCGAACAGCCCCTTATTTTTCAAAACCTCGACCGCCGCCGCGCCGTAAGGCGCCAGCTTGGGGTCGGCCAATGCCAGGTGCTTGAAACCGCCATTGCCGAGGATGGCGCCCTGATCGTCCACGAAGCCCGGCTTGGCCGACCACAGCACCAGCTTGCCGATCGCATAGGTGAAGCGCGTACCCGATACGGCTTGCTTGGACTTTTCCAGTTGCGCCGGTTTTTCCTGATCGGCGGACAGGAAGACTTCGAACGGCGCGCCGTTCTCGATCTGCGCGACGAATTTGCCGGACGAGCCGAACGACAGTTTCGCGCCGTGTCCGGTCGCTTTTTCGAAGGCTTCGGCGATTGCGTTCATCGGCGCCGTGAAGTTGGCGGCGACCGCGACCAGCGTCGTTTCGGCGAAGGCCGGCGGGCAGACGGCGACCAGCGCGGCCAAGATCATCGCTAAACGGTAAAACCATGTGTTAAACATAAGGAAGCTCCGGGTTAAATAAAAGGAGAGCTACGCTTCAAAACCGGAACAGGCTTTGCACGTAAAAATAATCGACGTCCTTGTCATCCGGGGCGCCGGGAGCATTTTTCGCGAATTGGCCCTTGAACAGATGCGCCCAGCCGGTTTCGAGGTTCAGGCTGCTGTTGATGTCCCAACGCGCGGATAATTCCAGTTGCTGGCCTATGAAATTATTCGTTTTGCCGGTGGGGTCGCGCAATTTTGCCGTCGTCCAGCTGTCCTTGTCTTCGGCTAGCCAGAAAAAGCGGTGGCTGATGAAGGCCTGCACGGATCGATGCGGGTTAAAGCCGATCCGGTAGCCCGGCGAGTTGATGTTGCTGCGCGCAAAGGCGCCGTAGATGCCGGTAGGTCCGAAATCGAAGCGGCGCGCGCCAAACAGGGTGTCGAATTGCTGATCTTTCTTGTCTTTTGGGTCATGATCGCCGCTGGCATAGTCATATTCGAACGCGAAGCGCGGCGACCAGGGAATAGCGAAAGTATAACCGGCGTCGAGATGTTGAAACCAGGCCGAATGGTCGAGATTTTTGCCGTCGCTGGCGGCTGTTGTCGCCCGCACCGTGCCGAACTGGCCGATCGTTTCGCTTTGGAAATCGAACTCGCCTTTGGCGGGTTTTATATAAAAGCGCATGCCCGGGGTGAAATAGCGACGATTGCGGGTAGGATTGCGCTTGCGGTCGCCTTCGTCGAGGTGGTACAAGTACAGTTCGGCGTTGAGCCTGCCGGGTAAATCGTATACTTCTAGGAAACCGCCGGAAAACCAGGACTGCTCTTCGGGTTCGTCGAAGCTGTGGAAGCCATCGAGCAGTTGCTTGGAATCATTTGGATAGCGTCCGACCGGTTTAGTCACGAAGGCATTGAATTGCCAGTGGTTGTAATCGACGAGCCTGACCCGGAAGCCGTCGAAACTGTTGATCGTGTTGCGGAACACGTTTCTCGCCACCAGTCGGCGGCTGCCGAAATTCAGGGTCTGCCGGCCGGCGATCGCTTCGACGCCCAAGCCGCTATGGGCCAGATTCTGATCGGACCAGGCCAGATATCCCTGGATGAAATCGGCTTCATCGACATGGGTATTGTTGATGCCGGAGCCTTTGTCGGCACCGTACTGCCGCGCATCCAGAAATTCGGTGCCCAGTCGCCAGTGTTCGGAATGCGCTTCCAGCCACAGGTCGAGTTGTAACGGAATCTGCTGATCGCCGCCCTTGCCGCCTGCCTTGAAGCTGCCGTCCAGCGTTTCATAGCGGGTGCGCTGTTCGAGCGAGATTGAGAGCCATTCCGGCAAGCCCAACGCATCGTGCAGATTCCAGACCGGTTTTTCGTATTTGTACGAGCCCAGCAGGGCATCGGGCATTTGGCTCGAAAAAACGGAAAACGGCGGTTTCGTGTAACTTTTGCTTTCCTCCGCCGCGTCGGCAGGTGCGACGACCGCGGCTGCAGCGATGATCAGTCCGATGGCGCGGCTAAGACGGGATGCGATACTGGGTTGGTTTTGGGGCTTCATGATTGTTTGCCTTTTGTGAGCGTCAAACGCCGTTCGTGTGGTAGCCGATGTCAAAAAGGATGTTGCCCAAGCAGGTCGTTGCTTTGAGAGGGCGCTAGTATATATCGTTATATACAAAAATACATAACGATATTTGCGATACATTATTTCCAACCGTGAAACAATAGGGGCTGTTGCCATTTTGGAAACCGGCCCTTGAAATTCTGGTATTCCGCCGCAAGGATTGTTTTTTCAATCATAGAGCAAGCAATCAATGCCGCGACAACTGTTTACGGACGACCATTGGAATAAACTGAAATCCGCCTTGCTGAATTTGGGGATTTATGACAAAC
>Ga0207968_100008_pt1 | contig 86653 bp, 64 predicted proteins | sample LakWasMet21_HOW5_2_FD_183867 | JGI IMG/M metagenome (GOLD analysis project Ga0207968, IMG submission 183867) | Freshwater sediment methanotrophic microbial communities from Lake Washington under simulated oxygen tension - Sediment Metagenome... | ecosystem: Environmental > Aquatic > Freshwater >...
GTTCGGTGTGCTGACCACCATCCAATTCGATGATTAGTTTTAGGTCGAGGCAAGCAAAATCGGCAATATAGGGAGCAATAGGGAATTGCCTGCGAAACTTATAGTTATAAAAACGGCGGTTGCGCAAGTGTTGCCATAAAAGCTGCTCTACGTCTGTCTGGTCGCTTCTGAGCGATCTGGCTTTTTCTGTTAAATTCATAAGGTTGATGGTTTTGATTTCCCCTCACCCAACCCTTGCCCTTTGGACAATGCCGTTAAGTTAAGAGCAGCTTCGCTCCTTCTCCCTCAGGGAGAAGGCTGGGATGAGGGGATCAAAATAAAGTATTTTTCCTTATTTTTGATCCTCCTCACCCCAACCCTCTCCAGCAGGAGAGGGAGCTTTCTTCTTAACTTAACTACATTCTGGAGAGGGCTTGTTCCGCCCTGATACGAGTGAGCTGTTACTCATCAGGTCGCGTCAGTCTTCATGGATATATACTTTTATCCCCGCCTCGACGCGGTCGAACAACTCCAGCACATCGGCATTGAACATCCTGATACAGCCGTGCGACTCGGGGTTGCCCCGCATCAGCTCATCCGGCGTGCCGTGGATGTAGATATAGCGCCAGGCGCTGTCGACTTCGCGGTAACGGTTAAGGCCGGGTTCGAGGCCGCCGAGCCAGAGGATGCGGGTCAGGATCCAGTCGCGTTCGGGGTTAAGCCGGCCAAGTTCCGGGCTGTAGATTTCGCCGGTCGGACGGCGGCCCTTGAAGACGGTATGGATCGGCAGATCCCTGCCGATTTTGGCGCGGACTCTATGCCAGCCTCTTGGCGTGCATTCGCTGCCTTTCCGTTCGCCGGGGCCGTTCTTGGCGGTCGAGACCGGATAGGTAAGTACGGTGCGGCCGTTTTCGATCAGCGCCATGCATTGCTTGGCGATCGAAACGTCGAGATAAAGATCGGCCATGCCTATTTCACAAAAAGCGCCATCGACTCGACATGCCCGGTCTGCGGGAACATGTCCATCACCCCGGCCTTGACCAGTTTGTAGCCGAGTTCGTTGACCAGGATGCCCGCATCGCGCGCCAGGGTCGACGGGTTGCAGGACACATAGACGATCCTTTCCGGCTGCCATTTCTTGAAATACTTCAATACTTCGGATGCACCGGCCCGCGACGGGTCGAGCAGGATCTTGTTGTATTTGCGGTTGAACCAGGGCAGGTCCGAGACATCCTTGCTGAGGTCCGCCGCGTAGAATTCGACATTCTCGATGCCGTTGTGGCGCGCGTTTTCCTGCGCATGGTTGACCAGCGGCTGGTCGCCCTCGACGCCGATGACTCGGCCGGCATGGCGCGCCATCGGCAAGGTAAAGTTGCCGAGTCCGCAGAACAGATCGAGAACCGTGTCGTGTTCGTTCAGTTCCAGGGTGTCGAGCACCCGGTTGATCATCTGCCGGTTGATCTCGTAGTTAACCTGGGTAAACATTGCCGGGCGGAATTTGAATTCGATGCCCTGATCGGGCAGCGCATAGGTCGGAGTCACCTCCGGCTCGCCGTCGAGCGGCACGATCGAATCGGGGCCTTTCGGTTGCAGGCAGATCGACACGCCGTGTTCGCGCGCGTAGGCGCGCATCCTCTCCTTGTCGGCCTCGGTCGGAGGTTCCATCACCCGCACCGCGAGCACGCATTGCGTATCGCCGATCGCGACTTCGATCTGCGGAACTTTTTCGCGGATGCTGAGGCCCGAGATCATCTCGGACAGGTCGATCAGTTTCTCGCCGACGACAGGGTGCATCACCCTGCAACTGTCGATCTCGGCCAGATAGGGGTGGCGGCGCTCGCGGAAACCGACCAGGGTCCGGTTCTTCTTCGCGACATATTTGACGCCCATGCGCGCCTTGCGCCGGTAGCCCCAGTGCGGCCCGGTCAAGGGCTGCCAGAGTTCCGGCACCGGGACCTTGCCGATGCGTTTGAATTGTTCCTTCAGCAAGTCCTCCTTGATATGGATCTGCTCGGCCGCTTCGACATGCTGGAAGCTGCAACCGCCGCAGACGCCGTAATGCGGGCAGGCCGCCTCGCTGCGCGCCTCATTGCGGGTGATCAGGTTCACGACCCGGCCTTCGGCAAAATCGCGGCGGATCTCGGTGTAAACGAATTCGACTTCCTCGCCGGGCAAGGCCTCGTCGATGAATACGGTCTTGCCGTCGACATGGGTGACGCCGCGCCCGTCATGCGCGAGCGATTCGATCGTGACCCGGACCGGGGTTTCCGGCAGGGTTTTCTTTCTTGCTCTGTTGCCTGCCATCTGTTACTTCTGTTTCCAGCTTCCGTTCGAGGATTGAATCCACCATCCGGCCTGGGCGTTGCTGATCCAGCGCGCGGCGAAGGTCGATTTGATCTGCGCCAGCCATTCGGGATGGCCGTTCGCATTCGCGATCGCCTGATACAGGGTCTGCCTATCCTTGTTTTCGGCCGCGACCAGCTTGGTGACCTGATTGCGCTCCTTCAGCGGCACATTCGCGCCTTCCCGGACCGCCAAAAAGCCGTCCGCCTTGATGCCGATGAAGCCTGCCGCATAGTTGGGCTGCAAGGAGGCGAAACGTTTTTCCATCGATGCGCGCAACTGCCTGATTTCGGCGCTGTCGATGCTCAAATCGGCTTCGGCGGCCTCGGCGTCCGCAATGAACGTGCCGATCGCCACATCGATCCAGCGGTAGAGTTCCGCATGATCGGCGTCCAGGCCGGATTTGGGTTCCGGCTTCGCCGGCGCGACATTCTGAATGTCCTTGATGATTTCATCCGCGGCTTTTTCGGCCGCGGCGGCCGGAAAGTAGATATTGATCGTGACGCAGGCGGAGAGCAGCAGCGCGCCGAACAGCGAAAATTTTTTCATGGTTGCACCTGATTATTTGATAATGACGTCTTCCGAGGTGGTAATGCGCTCCAGGCGCTCCATCAATACGCTCCAGTCAACCCGGGGATTATAACCGATCACGTCGATTCTCGGCAGGCCGCCGCCCTTGATGATGCGGTAGCCGGTTGCGGTGGCCTCGATCCCCATCAACTGACAGACACCGTCGTGCAGGTAGCAGCCGAGGCCGATCTTGTCGTAACCGAAGGTCTCGAAAAATTGCAAGAAACTGCGGGACAACAGGTCCGCCGCGCCGCCGCCCCCGATGTTCGCGATATTCTGGACCGCTTTCTGGCTGATCCGGTGCCGAGAATCGTCGTCGTCCGGGGTGCCGAACCAGGCATAGAAACTGACCGGCCGCCAGTTTTCGAGTTGTAGATTCTTGACGAAGCCGGACAAGCGACCGGTCATGCCGCCGAATTGGAACTTGCGGGTCAACTGGTCGAGGTCCAGATGATCGAGTTCGATGTCGGCGGACAATCTCGGTAAATCGCCGAACAGGCCCGTGGAAGCCAGGTTCGCGATTCTGATCACGCCGTCGAAGACTTTGATCACCCATTCGCCGCCCAGTTTCAAGGTCTTGTCGCGGTATTCGATGCCCGGAATGTTGCCGCTGAGCGTGCCCGACAGCGGCGTCCAGTGCAGCGCGCTCGACAGACGTTCGAGCGAGACATTGTTCAGGCTGCCTTCGAAATACACGTCGGGTTCGGCCTCCGGGTGGCCTCGATAATTGAAGCGCTTGATCGCGATGCTGCCGTCGAGGAAGGGCAATTGGGTTTTTTTCAGCAATTCGATCTGGTTCGCGCGCGTCAGAAAAGATAACTTGGATGGGCCTAGCGGCAGCGCATACAGCGACAATGCCTGCCAGCTTAGCGTCGAGGGGATGGAAACGGCGGGATCGCTCGTCCAATGGATGGCTCCCTTGCCGCCTTCCGCTTTGATGCGTCCGCTTTCGTCCTGAATCGCAAGATCGGAGACGTTTGCCGTCAGGCGCGTCAAACCCAGTTCGGTCAACGCCGCATCGGCCTTCGCCCTGCCTTGTAGAGAGAGCCCTTCGAACGCGGTTTGGGCGAAGAAAGGCTGTAAATACACCGACGCAAACGGCTTCAGATCGTCCGATTGCACAGACACCGCGGCTTCGGTCAATTGCACTGGCACGCCGAGTGCGAGCGCGGCGCGGCCGGTCATCGAGGCGGTGCCCGCATGATCGAAAGTAAAAGAGTCGATGTCGACGCGTTGCCCTTTGGGACTCCAGATGCCTTCTCCGGTCAGCTTGATCGCCGCCTTGCCCGCTTCGAGATAGACGGGCTCCCAATACAGCGCGCCGCCGGTCAATTGTTCGCTGAAGCGCCAACGCCAAAGCCCGTCGCTATGGTCCGCATGGAACTGCCCGGTGGACGACAGCGCTTCGGTCGCGGCCTTGCCGTCCGCGGTTTGCAGGGACAGCCGGTCGGTATTGACGTTCAGGTCGATATCGCCGATTTCGCTTTGGCTGCCTGAAATAGTCAGCGCCAGATTGATCTCGCCGTTTTTGATTTCGGCAGGAAGGAAGCCGAGCTGTTTTTGCAGCAGTACGCCGTCGAGCCTTGCCGCCTTCAACTTGACCTGCCAGCGCAGCGCCTGTTCGCTTAATTCGGCAGCGACCGTGCCGCCGAAGAGGCGCAGGCCGGTGATCTTGGCGCGGCTGGATTTTTCGCCGAGCCGAAACGAAAAATCGGCGCCGGGCGAGCGCCAGCGTTTGGAAGCGATTCGCGCCTTGCCGCGCTCGCAGACGACTTGATTGTCGCTCCAAGTGAATGAAGTGCAGCGGATGTCGGCGAGTTTCAGGTCGTCGAAAGGTTTCGGCAGGCTCAGTTTGCCGATCGACAGGATCAGTTGCTGGCGGCGCTCGGGAAGGTCGTTCAAGGCGATTTTTACGCCTTCGAGTTTCCAGCCTTGCGCGTTCAACGCGCCGATGTCGAGCGCGATGTTGTCAAGCGCGCCGCAGTCGGTGCTGAACCCGACCAGGATCAGCCATCCGGCGAGGGTCAGCCGCCCTGGCGAGGCCCGCCGGCGCTCAGTCTGGAAACACACCCGTCGATAAATAGCGGTCGCCCCGGTCGCAGATGATCGCGACAATCACTGCGTTCTGTACTTCCTTCGCCAGTTGCAGCGCCGCATACACCGCGCCGCCGGAGGAGACGCCCGCGAAGATGCCTTCTATCGCGGCCAGGTCGCGCGTGGTCTGCTCGGCCGACTGCTGATCGACCAGGATGATCCGATCGACGCGGCTCGGGTCGTAAATCTTCGGCAGATACTCCTCGGGCCAGCGGCGGATGCCGGGAATCTTCGACTCGCCTTCCGGCTGCACGCCGATGATCTGGATCGCCGGATTTTTTTCCTTCAGAAACTTCGAGGTGCCCATGATCGTGCCGGTTGTGCCCATCGAACTGACGAAGTGAGTGACGGTTCCCTGGGTGTCGCGCCAGATTTCGGGGCCGGTGCCTTCGTAATGCGCGCGCGGATTGTCGGGGTTCGCGAACTGGTCGAGTATGCGGCCTTCGCCTTTCGCTTCCATCTGGCGGGCCAGATCGATCGCGGCTTCCATGCTGCCGGCGGCCGGCGTCAGGATGATGTCGGCGCCATAGGCCTTCATCGACGCGCGGCGTTCGGCGCTCATGTTGTCGGGCATGATCAGGGTGATCTTGTAGCCCTTGATCGCGGCGGCCATCGCGAGCGCGATGCCGGTATTGCCGCTGGTCGCCTCGATCAGGCGGTCGCCGGGCTGGATTTCGCCTCTTTCTTCGGCATGTTGAATCATGCTCAAGGCCGGCCGGTCCTTGACCGAACCGGCCGGATTGTTGCCTTCCAGCTTGACCAGGAGCGTGTTGCTGTTCGGTCCGGGCAGGCGCTGCAAGCGGACCAGCGGGGTATTGCCGACGAAGGCTTCGATGGTGGGGTAAGTCATGTATGATCAGGGCAATTGCAAGAAGTTGGCGAATTATCCCACAAAACAGCGGGCATACCCAAAAGGCGCATGTGCAATGACGACCCAACCCCGACAATCCGTGAAGAACGTGGTTCATTGGCGTTTTTATCGCGTTGGCAAAACGGATGAACAAGGCGTCGGGAGTCTTTCGGGATCATGCTTTCGTTCACGCCGCAGGGCGGGAGGTTTCTTAATGCCAATTAACCCTTTGATAAGCACTTAGGGTGGATAATGCGCAAAAACGCGCATTCTTACCTTCGCTCATGACCGCTAAGTCTGTTACATCGGATTCTGTACAAGATACCCCGCCGCCGCAAGCCGAGCGCCGAAGGCAATCCCGGCGAGCGTCCGATTTTCAGTTCGACCGGTTGCCGGGTATTTTTTCCTCGTTCGAATCCTTCGGCAGACATACGTTATTGATGGATACGCAGGCGAACGTGCTGTATCGCTCGAAAATGGTCGATGCGTTGTTGGCCGATGACGCTCTACCTTTGCGTTTGGAACCGAAATTTACCTTGCTTGATGTGCATAAGGCGAAACAATTCAAGGCATTTCTCGACGGTTTGACGCGACCGCTTCATCCTCTTGACGCGCTGACTGATCATCGGCGGACTAAAAGCTGCTTTTTGCTGTTGGAACGCGCGGGTACTTCTCCGCTGTTATTGAGCTGTTTTCCGATGCAGCTGGCGCCAGGCGATGAAAATGAACTTAAAATCATGGCGATACTGTGCGACCCCAGTTATTATTGCGAGGAACAATGGCGGGTGTTTCAGGATTTATTCGGCCTGACCGTCACCGAATTAAGGCTGTGCCTGGCCTTGGCGGACGGTTTGTCATTGGCGGATTACAGCAAAAAATACGCCGTGACCGGCAATACCGCCCGCAGCCAGTTGAAAAAGGTTTTTGAGAAAACCAGCACCAAGCGGCAGAGTGATCTGATACGCTTGATATTTTTGCTGACACGATTATAAACAATAATGGCTTAGGACCTCTCAACCCGCCTCCAGCACTGCCTACGCCTACAAGGGCCTTGAATAATCGATGGTTCCGCGTAAGCCTTGTAACATTTTTTATTTATTAAGGAGTGACCATGAAAAAAATACTTTGTCCGGCCTTGCTCTGTTCGGCCATGATCGGCGTGAATGTTGCGGAGGCGGCTACTGTCTCTCACGTTTACAATGGTGATATCGCGACCAATAAAGAGATTGATGTGATCAATTTTACGCTCACTAAAGACGTAACCAATGTCAGGGCATGGACCGATTCGTATCAAATGGGAGTCAATTTTGATCCCATCCTCGCCTTATGGAATGGGGCGACCGGTGCTCTGATTGCTCAGAATGATGACGATTATGCAATAGAACCCGCAACGCAAACTGTCTTCGATTCAGGTTTTACGTTGAGCGCTCTCGCGGCGGGTGATTACTTTTTGACCGTGGCGGCATTTGCCAATTTCGCGAACGGAAATAATTATTCCAATGGCTTTGCCTTTGATCTCGATGCGCCGATTCCTTTGGCGGTTTTCTGCCAGAAGTTCGGCAGCTGCGGCCCAGGCGCTGATTGGCAAGTTCATTTAGAATATGTTGAGCCAAACGCTGTGCCTGTACCTGCGGCCGCGTGGCTGTTCGGCAGCGGATTATTGGGATTGCTGGGGCTGAACCGCAAGCGCGGGCAAGCGTTGGCGGCATAAATACAAGCGGGCTATTCACGCGACTGAGCCGCCTCCGGATAAATCCGGAGGCGGCTTTTTATTGTCTCCAGCCGGACGGGAGGGGGCGTCCGGGGCCTTTCTCGGGTCAACGGCCGTTTTGCAGCGCCGCGATCCGTTCTTCCAGGGGCGGATGGCTCATGAACAGGCGCATCACGCCGCCGCCGTTGATGCCGAACGCGGCCAACTGCGCGGGCAGCGCGGCGGGTTCATGGCTGCGCTGCAAGGCGCGCAAGGCGCCGACCATCTTCTGGCGACCGGCCAGCGCTGCGCCGCCCGCATCGGCGCGGAATTCGCGGCGGCGGGAGAACCACATCACCAGCATCGAGGCGAGGATGCCGAGCACCAGTTGCGCGACCATCTGCGTGATGTAATAGGCCGGGCCGTAACCGCGCTCGGTCTTGAACACGACCCGATCGACCACATGGCCGATCAGGGTCGCGAAGAAATACACGAAGGTGTTCACGACGCCCTGCATCAACGCCATCGTGACCATGTCGCCGTTCGAGACGTGGGTGATTTCGTGGCCGAGCACCGCCTCGACCTCGTCCGCGCTCATTGTTTCGAGCAGGCCGGTGCTGACCGCGACCAAGGCGCTGTTCTTGCTCATGCCGGTCGCGAACGCATTCGCTTCGTGTTGTTGGAACATGCCGACTTCCGGCATGCCGATATTGGCCTGTCTGGCGAGCCTTGCGACCGTCTCGACCAGCCATTTTTCGGTCTGGTTTTGCGGTTGTTCGATCACATATACGCCCATCGCCTTTTTCGCGGACCATTTGGACATCGCCAGCGAAATGAACGAGCCGCTCATGCCGATCACCGCGGACATTACCAAGAGCGCGTTCAGGTTCAGATTGACGCCGCGGGCGTCGAGGGTGCCGCTTAAACCCAGCACGTTGAAAACGATACTGACCACGATCAGTATCGCGATATTGGTCGCTAAAAACAGAAAAATTCGCATCATAGTATTTGCCTTTATCGCAAGTGGGGATGTTGACACAATAGGGACTGAATAAATGAATTCAATACGCGTCTGAGTGATAAGATACAAAAAAGTTTAACCCGAGGTCAGGTTTGATGAAAGCGCTGCTAAGCAAAGCCCAATCGGTCGTGTTACCGATACTACTCGTCAGTTTTTGGTTTCCCGCCTGCGCGCGGCAACTGACGCCCGAGCAGGTGATCGCCGGCCTGCATGTGCCGCCGGGTTTTACGGTCACGCTCTATGCGCGCGATTTGCCGAATGTGCGCAGTCTCGCGCTTGGCGATGACGGTGTCGTGTACGCGGGGTCCGGCGCCTCGGGCAAGGTGTATGCGCTGCAGGACAAGGACAATGACGGCCGCGCCGATGTACGCGCGGTGATCGCGGAGGGCTTGACGATGCCGAACGGCGTGGCCTACAAGGACGGCGCGCTCTATGTCGCCGAAATCAGCCGGATCATCCGTTACGACCATATCCAGCAACATCTGAAAAATCCGCCGAAACCGATCGTGGTTTACGACAAACTGCCGGCCGACAGACATCACGGCTGGAAATATTTGCGTATCGGCCCCGACGGCAAACTGTATACCGCGGTCGGCGCGCCCTGCAACATCTGCGATCCGGACAAGCCGATCTATGCTTCCCTGGTCAGGGTCAGTACGGATGGCAGCGAGTTTGAAATCATCGCGCGCGGCATCCGCAACACGGTCGGATTCGACTGGCAGCCGGGCACGGATGCGCTGTTTTTCAACGACAACGGCCGCGATTACCTCGGCGACGATCTGCCGCCGGAGGAACTGAACCGTTGGAGCCGGGTCGGCGAGCATTTCGGCTATCCCTATTGCCACGGCGGCGAGATCATCGATCCGGATTTCGGCAAGGGCAAGCAATGCGCCGACTATACGCCGCCGGTCTGGAAATACAATGCGCATATCGCGCCGCTCGGCATCCGTTTCTATCGCGGCACGCAGTTTCCGGCGCATTACCGTAACCAGTTATTCGTCGCCCAGCACGGCTCTTGGAACCGCTCCGAGCCAGACGGGTATCGGGTCGCGCTGGTGAGTTTTAAAAGCGGTAAAGCGGTCAGCGAGGAAGTCTTCATCGACGGCTGGCTGAGCAAGAATCAAGGCGTGCTCGGACGACCGGTCGACATTCTGACCCTGGCGGACGGCAGCTTGTTGATCAGCGACGATCATCTCGGCGTGATCTATAAAGTGCAATACCGGGCGTAGCCATGCACAGAAAATTTGAAATCCTCAGCAAGGAAACCGGCTATGCGGGGTTTTTCCGCCTCGAAAAATATCGCCTCAGGCATACCTTGTTCGCCGGCGGCTGGAGCGGCGAGATCGAGCGCGAACTGTTCGGGCGCGGTAAATGCGTCGCGGTAGTGCTCTACGACCCGGTCCGGGACGAGGTCGTGCTGATCGAGCAATTCCGGATCGGCGCGATCGGCTGCCCGGAACGGGCCTGGCTGATGGAAATCGTCGCCGGCGCGGTCGAGGACGGCGAAACCGCCGAGGACGTCGCCTATCGGGAAGCGGAAGAAGAAGCCGGCTGCGCGATCGAGGAATTGATCGAGGTGATGCGCTTCTACACCTCGCCGGGCGGCTATGCGGAAATGATCACACTGTTCTGCGGCAGGATCGACAGCCGGCAGGTCGGCGGCATTCACGGCCTCGATCATGAAGACGAGGACATCCTGGTGCGGCCGGTGTCTTTCGCTGAAGCCTGGCGGCTGCTCGAAAGCGGCGCGATCGAGTCCGCGATTCCGATCCTGGCGCTGCAATGGCTGGCGCTGAATCGGGATCGGCTGCGCTTGCAATGGAATCGATAGCGCCGGGCGCTGAGTGGAAACCTAGAAGGGCCGCCGCGCGCCGTATGGATAACCGTCCCGGCGAGGGCTCGCTTTCCATTGCCAAGATTGCCTTAAGCATGGGCAAAAAAAAGAACGCTATAATCGGACCCTGATCACGTTTTAGCTACAGCCGATTTTATGGGTTCTTCACGCTCTTGGGAATGATAGCGTAATTGCCACCTCTCATCACGAAGACTGAGATTGTAGCCGTTTGGATTATTCAGAGGGTTGAGGGGGAAGGCAATGAAATTTGAGGTGAAATGTCAGGCATTTTGGCGGCTGCTAAAGCTGGTTTTGTTGATCGTTTTAGCGGCAGACATGAACTCGGCATTGGCCGCGCCCGATAATCAGGGCCGTGAGTTCGTGTTGGGCTTTATGGAAAATTACCGAGACGACGGCAAACCGAGCAGCATAGACTTTTACCTTACGGCTTCCAAAGACACGACGGTGACCGTGCAAGGGTCGGGATATGGGCCTCGGTCTCTTCCGGTCCATGCGAATACATTAACGCCGGTCTCCGATCTGCCACTCTCTCTGCGCGCCAGCGGAAGCGGGACAATTGAAACTAAAGGCGTACTGCTCTCTGCCCCTAACGACGATCAGTTTCTCGTCTACGTGTTGAATCGAAAGAAATTTTCAACCGATGCCTATCTCGGCTTGCCGGTTGACGTCGCGGGGACTGAATATATCGTCCCATCGTTTTCTAATGCCAAGGAATCCTTGCCTGGTGAATTGCAAATCATCGCGCAAGAAGATGATACGGACGTTGTCTTTACACCGAAAGTCGCGACGGTCGGAGGGCGCGACGTCAAGTCAATCCGGGCGGGAGCGTCGGCGCGTTTTACCTTGAATCGGCTTCAAAGCATACAGTTCAAGGCAAAAGGCAATTATCTCGCCGACCTGACGGGCTCGGTCATCACCGCGTCCAAACCGGTTTCGGTTTTCGGCGGCCATCAATGCGGTGTCGTGCCGCGGAAAGCACTGGCCTGCAATCATTTGGTCGAGCAGATACCCCCCGTTAATACCTGGGGCACTCGCTTTTATACCAGCCCTTTGGCAACCCGGAAGGGCGGTGATATTTTCCGGATTCTGGCGGCAAATGACGACACGACGGTGCGGGTTGACGGCAATCCAGTGGCCCGGTTAAAAAGAGGAAAGTTCAAGCAGGTTGATTTGGCTTCGGGCTCTTTTCATGAAATCACGACCAGCGGGCCGGCGCTTGTGATCCAGTATTCCAAAGGCACGTCGGTCGATAATGTCGTTTCCGATCCCTTCATGCTGATCATACCGCCATCCGAGCAGTTCGGATCCGACTATGTCATTAGCACGCCGGCTGCCGAGCCGGTTAGTTTTGATAAAAACTTCGTCAACATCGTCGCGCCGACAGCGCAATTGGCGGGATTGCGTCTGGATGGAATGCCGATTGAGTTCAATAAAGAGACCGATGCAAATTTCACGCGAATAGGCTTGACAGACTATTCCGGCGCTCAAAAGCAGGTGGGCATCGGTGTGCATACGGTCAGTCATCTCCAGCCGAACGTGCCTTTTGGACTGGTTTCCTATGGTTTTGCAAATTCCGACTCGTACGGTTATCCGGGCGGTTTTAGACTCGCAAAGATTGCAGACCCGTGTAAACCGACGGAAGGCAGTACGCCAGGCGATGGCATCGACAATGACTGTGATCGCAGAATTGATGAAGAACTACTGAACGAGCAAGATGACGACGGCGATGGCAGAACCGATGAAGACTTGGCGACCATCAGGCCGCCGGTTGCGGGTACGCTCGGGATCTATACGGTGGACGAAGGCAGTTCGATTAAGCTGAATGGCGCCGCCGATTCTGATCCCAATGGCGATCGCTTGAACTTTGACTGGGATCTTGACGGTGACGGCACGTTTGAAACCAAGGGCGCAATGGCCGAGTTCGTGGGTGCCGATGGTCCAGCAGAGCAGCATGTGACGTTGCGCGTGACCGGGTTAAGTGGAACGGATCGGGCTTCAACGACCGTTACGGTGAGGAACGTCGCGCCGACGGTCCATGCCGGCGCGGACGCGATCGTCAACGAGGGCTCGGCATTCAGTCAAGCCGGCGCTTTCACCGATCCCGGCGCCGACACGTGGTCGGCGACCGTCGACTACGGCGACGGCTCGGGCTTGCAGCCCCTGTCTTTAAACGGCAAGAACTTCACGCTCGCTCATGCCTATGCCGACAACGGCGCCTATACGGCGACTGTCACGGTAACCGATGACGACGGCGGCGCCGGCAGCGGCACCGTCCAAGTGACTGTCAACGACGTGGCGCCGACGGTCCATGCCGGCGCGGACGCGATCGTCGATGAGGGCTCGGCGTTCAATCAACCAGGTTCCTTCATCGATCCCGGTATCGACACCGGGTCGGCGACCGTCGATTATGGCGACGACTCGGGCTTACAATCCTTGACTTTGAGCGACAAGTCCTTTTCCCTCGCGCATATCTATGCCGACAACGGCGTTTATACCGTGACCGTCACGGTGACCGATGACGACGGCGGTACCGGTAGCGATACCGTACAAATCACCGTCAATAACGTGGCGCCCCGCATCACTAATACGACTTGTTATGACGCGAACGAAAGACCGAAAATGACAAATTCTTACGCCGATCCCGCGGAAGACCATGATGATCTTTACCAAGCTATCTGGGAATGGTCGGACGGATTTAAAGCCTCTCGTTCATTTAATTATTTCCGTGGGGCGTCTACCCCAGGAAGATCGCTCTCTCTGCCTTATACGATAAAGATTTGGATAGTAGATAAGGACGGCGCTCAATCTAATGAGGCCAAATGTGAATATGATGCGCCTTCATGACGCACGCGAGCGAGCCTCAATAGCTTTGTTGACATCCCCCGAGCTTCATCGGCAGTTCGCTGGTAATGCCCGATCGCGCCGGCGGTTGAATGCGTTGCACGGCGTGCCGGTCAATGCGAGATCTCTCAGCGTCTTCCGGCACGACCCGGGGCGGTCGTTGTCCGGGGAATGTTAAAATTCGGCTCGCACACCCAGACTGATCGAGTGTTCGGAAATATTGGCGCGTCCCACCATCGCTTCGTAGAATAAAAACGCGGAGGTGCCATGTGTAAACGTTGCCGAAAAACCCGCGCCTAGATTCGTGAAATTGCGACTGGAGCCATCGCTAAAATTGATAAAGGATGTCTGCGTCGGAACGCTGCTGAATTGCCAGTTAAGCGGCCTGCTGCCGTCATGAAATTCGTGCACCCATTCAGCCCGCGCCGTTGGCATCAAAACACCAAACGAGGTACTGATGGCATAGGACAACTGTCCACCCAAGGCTGTTTGCAGCGATACCGCGTTTTGCTGGCCAATCGTCACCAAGCTGCCAAAACCGGGGGCGCTCGCATTGCCGGGATTTTCTTGATAGCCGTCGATTTGAACGTTTTGATAGCTGACCCTTCCATAAGGTCCATAGGTCAAGCCTTGTTGATGAAAATCATAGCCGCCGGTAATATTGAACGAATACTCATTGCCTTGCGTAGCGCCTTTTGCCGTTTGATTAACGGTAGGCAACTGGATATGTCGGCGGGTGTCAAATTCGTTCCAGCCTCCAGAAAATATACTGTCGAGATAAAAATCGTCATTGTAGTAAGTGCTGTAGAGTGAAAAGCTGTAACCCTCCAGGCCCAGACTTCCTCTTGATGCGTCGAAATCGGATTTTACCGAGTTATATCCGAACGTACTGCCGGCGACGAAATGATCGGTAAAGCGGTAATCAATCCCGGCCGTGACACCTTGGCTATCATATTCCATCCCCAGTTCCCGCTGGGTGCCATTCTTATCTCCGACGCCAAAATTGCCATTCACGAAGAGGCCTAATTTGTCGAAGGGACTGTCTTGGTCTCCGCTGGCTCCACCGCCTATCGACTGGCTTGATAATCGAGACGGCGAAGAAGGCAAAAGTTGGCCGCTGGTATTGCCATTCAAGCCGCTGACGTCAATGCCTCTGGCGGCGCCGCGGCGCAACAGCATCAGTCGGTTTTTTACATTGCGAAATTGTTGATTGGCCACCGTAAACGCCAGGGTTGTTTGGGCGAGAGTTTGGGTGGGGGTCAAGAGGGTGCTTGCATTCGGACTCGAACACGTTGCGACGAGGTCTCTTTGTGCCGGGGTCAGTGCAAATTGGCTCGAAACAAGGTCGCTGAAAACGGTAGCGCATGGGTCCGTGGCGGCAGATGTTTCGATGTTCACGAGTGAAAGTCCTGCCGTTAACATTCCATAACAGAGAGGGCGAATCGATTTTGGCATGGCCGCATTCCAGGATTAATGTGTTGAGGCATTATGATAAATTGGAATGGCCGTGGCCGCCATGATTTCGTGCAATTTGACACCCTTCTCTCTGTCCACGGAGATTTATACACCGAGGAGGCTCAATCGCCAATGCCGTTGGCTGGTTGAAGCTACATTCGGCAAATTCAAAGGTGGCTGATTCAGGGGCTCGAAGGTTGCTGGAATCGACGCCTCTACAACAAAGGCGTTAGCCAAAATAAGCGCGCATCGCCTGTGCGCGGGGGCGGACGTAGCGAGCCGGTCACGCTATGTCCTGTTCGTGATGGCAACGAAATTGCCGCGCGGAGCATGCAAAAACTGGGCAAAATGCTCATACTGTAATGTAAAATTTTTTTCTTTTCATTAAGAATGAACTCGATTACCATAAGCCAGCGCTTCACCGTCTCAATGTACTGAACAGGCGATTTATGGCTGACTTGGATGAGTTGCTCAAAGAGATTTCACCGGATGCCCCGTGCGGGGATTATTTGGAATATGACCCGGCGTATCTGGATTTGTTCAAGGACATCCAGGGCAAGCCGGAGGATTCGATCACCGGCGAAAAGGCGCAGCCACCGAACTGGCGCGACATTCAAAAATCCGCAATTTCAATTCTGCAACGCAGCAAAGACCTCCAGGTCGCCGTCTATTTGACCCGAGCCTTGATTGCTCTCGAAGGCGTGCCGGGTTTCCGGGACGGCCTGAAGTTGGTGCTGGGTTTGTTGGAAACCTACTGGGTCGACATCCATCCGGTGCTGGACCCGGACGACAATCTCGATCCGACCGCGCGCATCAACATCCTCGAAGAACTGAGCAATTTCGATTCGGTGCTGAGGCCCCTGAATCTCGTCCCGCTGGCCGATTCGAAAGCGGTCGGCCGCTTTAGCCTGCGCGATATTCACATCGCGACCGACAAAATCAGCCTGCCAGAGGAAGAAGAAAAGCCCGATTTGAGCGTGATCAAGGCCTCTTTCCAGGACATGCCTCCCGAAACGCTCAAGCTGATCTACCAGGCGATCGGCGACAGTGCCGACCTGGTCAAGCAGATCCAGAACTTTGTCAACACCCAGGTGGGCGTCGGCAACGGCGCGGACTTGTCGGGTTTGGCAGCGCTCCTGAAAGACATGCAGTATGTCGTTGAACAATATTCGCCGATTGGCGCGATCGAAGCGGAGGAGACGGCCGAAGAAGCAGAACAGGCCGATGAACACTCCGCGTCGGCAGGCGCCGCGCCGCGCAAACCGGCCGCCGGCGTTGGCGGCATCGATTCACGCCAGGACGTGGTGAAAGCCCTGGACCTGATCTGCAAATATTACGCGGAATCCGAGCCATCGAGCCCGGTGCCGATCCTGCTGCGGCGCGCCAAATATCTGGTCACCGCGGACTTCATGGAAATCGTGCAGAATCTCTTGCCGGATGCGCTCGCGCAGATGGATCTGATCAAAGGTCCGGGACCGAATAATGACTAATCATTTTTAGCAAACAACACAGAGGGTAGGGTATGGCCGAAAGCAGTCAAAAATTTATCCAAAGAAACCGCGCGCCGCGGGTGCAGATCGAATACGATGTCGAGATCTACGGTTCCGAAAAGAAAGTGCAGTTGCCGTTCGTGATGGGCGTGCTTTCGGATCTGTCGGGCAAGCCGTCGGAGCCTCTGGCCCCGGTCGCGGATCGTAAACTCCTCGAAATCGATGTCGATAATTTCAACGACCGGTTGAAGTCGATGAAGCCCAGGGTCGCGTTTCAGGTGCCGAATACCTTGACCGGCGAAGGCAATCTGAATGTCGACATCACCTTTGAAAGCATGGACGACTTTTCTCCGGCCGCGGTCGCGAAGAAGGTCGCCGGCCTGGACAAGGTGTTGGAAGCCAGGACCCAGCTCTCCAATCTGATTACCTACATGGACGGCAAAACCGGCGCGGAAGAATTGATAGCCAAATTGATCAATGATCCGGCGTTGCTGCAGACATTGGCGGCGTCGGCCAAACCTAAAAGCGGCGCAGACACTTCAGAAAGCAGCGAGGGCTGATCATGGCGGAATTAGAAAGTCAAAGTCAACAAGGGGCGACCGAAACCCTGGAACTGAACGATTTCTCGACGTTGCTGGCGAAAGAGTTCAAACCCGGCACCGAGGCGGCCAGTCAGGTCAATACCGCGATCACCACCTTGGCGCAGTATGCGTTGCAGGACGTCTCGAAGGTTTCCGATGACGCGATCAAGACCATCCAGGCGATCATCGCGGGGCTCGATAAAAAGATTTCGGAGCAGTTGAATCGGGTCCTGCATCATGACGACTTCCAGAAACTGGAAGGTGCCTGGCGCGGACTGCACCATCTGGTCAACAATACCGAAACCGACGAAATGTTGAAGATCAGGGTATTGAACATTTCGAAAAATGAATTGGGCAAAACCTTGAAGAAATTCAAGGGCACCGCCTGGGATCAAAGCCCGCTGTTCAAGAAGATGTACGAAGAGGAATACGGCACCTTCGGCGGCGAACCGTTCGGCTGTCTGGTCGGCGATTATTTCTTCGATCACGGCCCGCAAGACGTCGAACTGCTCGGCGAAATGGCGAAGATCAGCGCGGCCTCGCATGCGCCGTTCATCGCCGGCGTGGCGCCGACCGTGCTGCAAATGCAGAGCTGGTCGGAACTGGCCAACCCGCGCGACCTGACCAAGATCTTTTCTACCCCGGAATACGCGTCGTGGCGTTCATTGCGCGAGTCCGAGGATTCGCGCTACATCGGTCTGGCGATGCCGCGTTTCCTGAGTCGTCTGCCCTACGGCTCCAAAACCAATCCGGTCGAGGAATTCGATTTCGAGGAAGATACCGCCGGCGCCGACAGCCACAAGTACACCTGGTCCAACGCGGCGTATGCGATGGCGGTCAATATCAACCGCTCCTTCAAAATGTACGGCTGGTGTTCGCAAATTCGCGGCATCGAATCCGGCGGCACGGTCGAGGGCTTGCCGGTGCACTCGTTCCCGACCGACGATGGCGGTGTGGACATGAAATGCCCGACCGAAATCGCGATTACCGATCGGCGCGAGGCGGAACTCGCCAAAAGCGGATTCATGCCGCTACTGCATAAGAAGAATACCGATTTTGCGGCATTCATCGGCGCGCAATCGTTGCAAAAACCGCAGGAATACCAGGACCCCGATGCAACGGCGAATGCCAATCTGGCGGCACGGCTGCCTTACCTGTTCGCAACCTGCCGATTCGCGCATTACCTCAAATGCATCGTGCGCGACAAGATAGGCTCCTTCAAGGAGCGGCAGGACATGGAATCCTGGCTGAATAGCTGGATCAGCCAATACGTGCTCGCCAATCCCGCGGTGGCGACCGACGTCGATAAAGCCAGGCAGCCGTTGGCTGGCGCCGAGGTGATCGTCGAGGAAGTCGAAGGCAATCCGGGCTATTATCAATCCAAGTTTTTTCTGCGGCCGCATTACCAGCTCGAAGGCATGACCGTGTCTCTGCGCCTGACGTCTAAATTGCCGTCGCAGAAAGGCTAATTGCGGTGATGGGTATCCGTTGTTGGGATCATTGACGGCGAGGGACAGGTTGTTGTCCGATCCCCGATAGGGGTAATACACGATAGGCCGCGATGCCTATCGGATTTTTCAATTTTTTAAACGGGAAACATTATGATAGTTTTAAAATTTGCAACCGAAATCAAGGGCGACTGTAGCGTCAAAGGGCACGAGAATTGGATCACTGTCGATTCGTTCCAGTGGGGCGTCGGACGCGGGATTTCACAAAGCGGTCAAGGCAAGGATCGCGACCCCAGCACTCCTTCTTTCTCCGAAGTCGTGGTCACCAAGAACATGGACGTAGCCTCCGTCGATCTGATGATGCAAGCCATCGCCGGCAAGAGCTTGGGTGATTGCACGATACATTTCATTCAAACCGGCGGCACCGATGTTAAAGAGCAGGTCTATTTAACGGTCGTCTTGAAGGAAGCCATTGTTTCCGCTTATTCACTCAGCAGCGCAGGCGAACGCCCGCTGGAATCGATCTCGATCAACTTCAACGGCATTACCCAGCAGTATGATTCCTTCGGTGAAGGCAAGCAGCAAACCAAAGCCAAGCCGAAGGGCTGGGATTTGAAGAAGAACGCGCAAATATAAATAAGGCATACGAAAAATCTGACGGGATCGATTCCCGTCAGATTTTTGCAGGGTTTATACCGGGACATCGCGACAGTGTATCCGTGCGGCGGCAATCTTGTTTCCTGTTCCCAGTGAGCAGGGCGGCATCAACGCGCGACGGCTGCGCCATTATCGGCGTTCCCTGCCGGAATTTTGCGCCGGCAAGGGGCAGACATCAACATTAAGGGGGATCGATCCTATGCCGGACATAGCACGGCTCATTGCCGCGGGAGATTTGGCGGCGGCGCTGCACAACACCCAACAGCAGATTCGGCAAAACCCGGCGGAGCCCAAGCTCCGCGTATTGCTGTTTCAGTTGCATTGTGTGTTGGGCCGATGGGACAAGGCACTGACACAACTGGATGTGCTGCGCGATCTGGATGCGTCCAGTTTGTTGATGGTGGATACCTATAGTCAGGTTTTGCAGTGCGAGGCGTTGCGCCAGGAGGTGTTTGCCGCCCGCAAGACGCCGCTGATCTTCGGCGAGCCGCAAGCCTGGATCGCATTGCTGCTGGAAGCGTTGAAACTCGAAAACGACGGCAGGCATCAACAAGCCGCCGAGTTAAGGGCACAGGCGCTGGCGCAGGCGCCGGCAACCGCCGGAGACATCGACGGCGTCGCGTTCGACTGGATCGCCGACGCCGATAACCGCCTCGGGCCGACCCTGGAAGCCGTCGTGAACGGCCGTTATTACTGGGTCCCTTTTCAGCAGATTCGGCAGATCGATATCGAGAAACCCTGTGATTTACGCGATGTGGTCTGGATGCCGGCGCATTTCACCTGGGTCAACGGCGGCGAAGCCAGCGGCCTGATTCCTTGCCGCTATCCGGGATCGGAACAGTCCGAAGACCCCGGCATTCACTTGAGTCGCAAAACCGAATGGCAGGAAATCGCAGGAGGCGAGGCTCGCGGCTTGGGTCAGCGCTTGTTGGCCACCAACGTCGACGATTATGCGTTGATGGATATTCGCCAGATCCGCTTGCATGCCGAGTCGGGAGAAGGCTGATGGCCGAATTATTGCACACGGAGCGGTTGCAGCCGTCCCTGCTCGATCGGCTGACCGACAATGCGCCCGATCGCCTGCAGGAAGCCCGCGACCAGCGCGTGCTGTCGATGCGCCAGTTGCGACAAAGCGTGCTGCGCGATTTGAGCTGGCTGCTGAATACCGCCGCGTTCGAGAGCGTGACCGAGTTGAACGATTATCCGTTTGTCGCGCAATCGGTGATCAATTACGGTTCGCCGATTTTTTCCGGCATGTCGCTATCGGGCGTCGATCCGAAAAAAATCGAGCGAAAGATCAAGCAGGCGATCCATGCTTTCGAACCGAGAATACTCGCCGGTTCGCTGATCGTCGAACTGATCAAGGACGACAACAATATGAGCAACAAGGCGGTGTCGTTCCGGATCGAAGGCGACCTCTGGGCGCAGCCGCTGCCGATCCATTTGTACATCCGCAGCGAGCTTAATCTCGCGACCAGCGAAATGACGGTCAAGGACATGAACGGCTAAACGATGGATCCGCGCCTGCTCAAATATTATAACCGGGAGTTGCAGCACGTCCGCGAGGTCGGCGCCGAGTTCGCGGCCGAGTTTCCGAAAATCGCCGGACGCCTGGGCATGGATACCTTCGAGTGTTCCGACCCCTATGTGGAGCGCTTGTTCGAGGGTTTTGCGTTCATGGCGGCCCGGGTGCAACTGAAAGTCGATTCGGAGTTTCCGAACTTCACCCAGCAACTCTTGCAGATCGTTTATCCGCACTATTTGTCGGCGACGCCGTCGATGACGGTGGTCGAATTCAAGCCCGATCTGGCCGATGCGACGATGGCGGAAGGCGTCGTGATTCCGCAAGGCGCGAGTCTCCGGAGCCTGATCGGCAAGGACGAGCAAACCTCATGCGAGTACCGTACCTCGCAGGCGGTGCAACTGTTGCCGCTGCAAATCGCAGCGGTCGACTATTTGCCGACCCTGGCGGCGGTTTCGAGTCGCGGGCTGACGGCCGGCAAGACGCGGACGGCGGTGAAGGCCGCGCTTCGGATCGTGCTGCGCACGACCGCGGGCGTTAAATTCCGCCAGATCGCACTGGACAAGTTGCCGTTATTCCTGCGCGGCGCCGGCAATATTCCCTATCGCCTCTACGAACAATTTCTGGCCAATACGGTCGCTCTCGCCGGTAAGTTCAACGATGGCGCATCCACCCGGATCGAGTATCTCGATGGTCGTCGGGTTCGCGGCATGGGCTTCGAGCGCGAGGAGGCGCTGCTGCGGCAGACGCCGAGGTCGTTCGACGGCTACCGCATTTTGCAGGAATATTTCGCCTTCCCCGAGCGTTTTCTGTTCGTCGAGCTGAATGGGCTCTCCGCGCTGGCGTCTCGCTGCGACAGCGAGGAAATGGAACTGTTCGTGTTGTTTGATCGCAGCGATGCGCAGCTGGTCGATGCGCTCGATCAAAACAACCTGGCGCTGTTCTGCGCGCCGGCGATCAACCTATTTCCGAAGCGCGCCGACCGCATCCATATCGACCATCGCCAGTCCGAATACCATGTCGTGGTCGACCGCGGCCGGCCGATGGACTATGAAGTCTACAGCATCAGCGACGTGGTCGGTTACGGCAGCGAGGCGGGCGGCGAGCAAAGCTTCTTGCCGTTCTATGGCTCGAAAGCCGCCTATCACAATCCGCAGGAAACGGCTTTTTACACGCTCAAACGGCAGCAGCGAGTGTTGTCGTTCAAACAGCGCCGTAAGGGCGTCCGCTCCAGTTACATCGGTAGCGAGGTCTTCATCGCGCTGGTCGATGCCGCCGAAGCGCCCTATGCCTCCAACCTGGATCAATTGGGTCTGGAGACCTTGTGCACGAACCGCGATTTGCCGCTGGTGATGCCGGTGGGCGCGGGCGAGACCGATTTTACCTTGCAAATCAGCGCGCCGGTCAAGGCGATACGCTGCATCGCGGGTCCGACCCGGCCGCAGCCGGCCGCCTATGAGGCCGACACGGTCTGGCGCCTGATCAACCACCTGTCGCTGAATTATCTGTCCCTGATCGATACCGATGCCAAGACCGGCGCGGCCGCCTTGCGCGAACTGTTGAACCTGTATGCCGGCCACCGCGAAGCGGTGATCAAGAAACAGATCGAGGGCGTCATTTCGGTCGGCGCGAAAAACATCGTCCGGCGCATCGACACGGCGGGGCCCACCGTGTTCGGCCGAGGGCTCGAAATCGCGGTGCTGTTTGACGAGTCCGCGTTTGAAGGCGGCGGCTATTTCTTGCTGGGCACGGTGCTGGACCAATTCTTTAGCCGCTACGTGTCGATCAATTCCTTCATCGAAACGGTGCTGTTGACCACCGATCGCGGCGAGACGGCCAGATGGCCGGTGAGGTTCGGATGCCGTCACACCTTCTGATCAAGGAACTGGAACAGGACGCCTACCGCTTCGATTTTTTTGCGGCGCTGCGTTTGATCGAGAGCCTGAATCATCAGCGGCCGCGCCTCGGCGTCGGCGTGAAAGCTATCGATGAACCGGTACACCTGTCGCAGGAGCCGGAGCTCGAATTTCCACCTTCGGCGCTGGGGCGCTATGTGGCCGGCGGCGCCGATTCCGGCAAACCGCGTCTGGCCGTCAATTTCCTCGGCCTGTTCGGACCCAACGGGCCGCTGCCGCTGCATCTGACCGAATACGCGCGGGAGCGGCTGCGGCACCATCACGATCCGACCTTCGCCCGCTTCGCGGACATTTTTCATCACCGGATGATCAGCCTGTTCTACCGGGCCTGGGCCAATGCCCGGCCGGAGGTCCACTACGACCGCCCGGAAAGCGATCGCTTCGGCTTTTATGTCGGCGCGCTGTTGGGCATCGCCGGCGCCGCCACGCGGGACCGGGATGCGCTGGACGACCGGGCGAAATTGTTTTATTCCGGTTATTTTTCCGCCCAGACCAAGCATCCGAGCGGCCTGTTGGCGATCATTTCGGACCTGCTCGCGATCCCGGCGCGGATCGAGGAGTTTGTCGGCGAATGGATGGCGATCCAGACCGGCGATCAAACCCGCCTGGGTTTCAGCGCCGCGGTCTCCAGCCTGGGGCAATCGGCCCTGCTCGGGGCGGCGGTATGGGGCTGCCAGCATAAATTCAGGATCGTGCTGGGGCCGTTGAAATTGAACCGTTATCTCGCGCTGTTGCCGGGCGGCGCGGCCCTGCCGCAACTGATCGCGATCGTGCGCAATTATGTCGGCATCGAACTGGTATGGGATGCGCAGTTGATCCTCGAAAAGACCGAAGTCCCGGCCGAACTGGCCTTGGGGCGGCCACGCGAGGCGGACCCTCGCGGCATGGACGGCGGCGCCCGCCTGGGCTGGAGTATGTGGCTGGGACCGCGCAAGAGTCAGCGCGACGCGGATGATTTGCTGCTGAATCCGTTCATTCGTTTGCATGAGGCGGCATGAACGTTTTATAAACCTTAGCGATGAGAACTTGAATCATGGCGGAAATTAGCCGAGTCAAACTGTTTGGAAAGTTAAACCGGGTCTGTTACAAAGCCGTCGAGGGCGCGACGGTCTTTTGCAAACTCAGAGGCAACCCCTATGTCGAACTGGTGCATTGGCTGAGCCAATTGCTGCAATTGCCCGATTCGGATCTGCACCGGGTAATCAAGCATTACAGTCTCGATGCCTCGGTGCTCGCGCGCGACGTGACCAATGCGCTGGACCGCCTGCCGCGCGGCTCGACCGCGATTTCGGACTTCTCGCCGCACATCGAGGATTCGGTCGAACGCGGCTGGGTCTACGGTACCTTGATGTTCGGCGAGAGCCAGGTGCGCAGCGGCCATCTGGTTGTCGGCATGGTCAAGACCAAAGGCCTGCGCAACGAGCTGGTCGGCATCTCCCGCGAATTCGAAAAAATCAAGCCCGATGCGCTGACCGATGAACTGGCCAAGATCGTCGCCGGCTCGCCCGAGGACGGTCTCGCGTCAAGCGACGGCTTCCAGGTCGGCGCGGCGCCCGGCGAAGCCAGCGGCGCGATCGCGCCGGCCGCGATGGGCAAGCAGGACGCGTTGAAACAGTTTACCGTCGATCTGACCGAACAGGCGCGCCTGGGCAAGATCGACCCGATCGTCGGCCGCGAGGAAGAAATCCGCCAGGTGATCGACATCCTGATGCGCCGCCGCCAGAACAATCCGATCCTGACCGGCGAGGCCGGCGTCGGCAAGACCGCGGTCGTCGAAGGCTTCGCGCTGAAGATCGTCGCCGGCGACGTGCCGCCGTCGTTGCGTGAGGTGACCCTGCGCACCCTGGACGTCGGCTTGTTGCAGGCCGGGGCCAGCATGAAGGGTGAATTCGAAAACCGCCTGCGCCAGGTGATCGAGGAAGTACAGTCCTCGCCGAAGCCGATCATCCTGTTCATCGACGAGGCCCATACCCTGGTCGGTGCCGGCGGCGCGGCCGGTACCGGCGATGCGGCGAACCTGTTGAAACCGGCGCTGGCGCGCGGCGCCTTGCGCACCGTCGCGGCGACCACCTGGGCCGAATACAAGAAACACATCGAAAAAGACCCGGCCTTGACCCGCCGCTTCCAGGTCGTGCAGGTGCTCGAACCGAGCGAGGAAAAAGCGATCCGGATGCTGCGTGGGGTGGTGTCGGTGCAAGAGAAACACCATCAGGTGCTGGTGCTCGACGAGGCGCTCGAAGCGGCGGTCAAACTGTCGCACCGCTACATTCCGGCCCGGCAGTTGCCGGACAAGGCAGTCAGTCTGCTCGACACCGCCTGCGCGCGGGTCGGCATCAGCCAGCATGCGGTGCCGGCCGAAGTGGACGACTGCCGGAAACGCATCGAAGCGCTCGATACCGAACTCGCGATCATCGGCCGCGAGAAAGCGGTCGGCGTCGAAGTTGCCGCCAGGGAGCAGGCGGCAACCGAAAAACTGGAAGCCGAGAAGACGCGCCTGGCGGAACTCGAAACGCGCTGGAACGCGGAGAAAGAGCTGGTCGGCAAGATTCTCGAACTGCGCGCGAAACTGCGTTCAGCCGGCCATGCGGTCGATAAAGCCGGAGACGCGCCGGCCGAAGCCGCCGACGACCGCGAGGCGCTGCTCGCCGAGTTGAAAGCCTTGCAGGCGCAACTGCACGAGCAGCAGGGCGAATCGCCGTTGATTCTGCCGACCGTCGATCAGCAGGCGGTCGGCGCGGTCGTGCAGGACTGGACCGGCATTCCGGTCGGCCGGATGGTCAAGAACGAGATCGAAACGGTGTTGAAATTGCCGGATTTGCTTGAACAGCGTATCATCGGCCAGCGCCACGCGCTCGAAATGATCGCCAAGCGCATCCAGACCTCGCGCGCCGGCCTCGACAATCCGAACAAGCCGATCGGCGTGTTCATGCTGGCCGGCACCTCCGGCGTCGGCAAGACTGAAACCGCGCTGGCGCTGGCCGAAACGCTCTACGGCGGCGAGCAGAACGTAATCACGATCAACATGAGCGAATACCAGGAAGCACATACCGTGTCGACCTTGAAAGGCGCGCCGCCGGGTTATGTCGGCTACGGCGAGGGCGGCGTGCTGACCGAGGCGGTGCGGCGCCGTCCCTATAGCGTCGTGCTGCTCGACGAAGTCGAAAAGGCGCATCCGGACGTGCACGAGATCTTCTTCCAGGTGTTCGACAAGGGCTGGATGGAAGACGGCGAAGGCCGCGTGATCGACTTCAAGAACACCTTGATCCTGTTGACCACGAACGCCGGCACCGACCTGATCGCGAATCTCTGCAAGGACCCCGAGCTGATGCCGGAGCCGGAAGGCATCGCAAAAGCCTTGCGCGAGCCGCTGCTGAAAGTATTCCCACCGGCCTTGCTCGGCCGCCTGGTCGTGATCCCTTACTATCCGCTCAGCGACGAAATGATCGGCGCGATTGCCCGCCTGCAACTCGGCCGGATCAAGAAACGCATCGCCGAAAGCCACAAGGCGCCATTCAGTTACGACGACGAGGTAATCAAACTGATCGCGAGCCGCTGCACCGAACTCGAAAGCGGCGGCCGGATGATCGATGCGATCTTGACTAATACGGTCTTGCCGCGCATCAGCGAGGAATTCTTGACGCGGATGATGGAGGGCAAGGCGATCGCGAGGGTGCACGTGAGCGTGGCGGAGGGGGATTTTGCCTATGGGTTTGAATAGCAAATTTGTGTAGGTCGGGCATGCTTTTTATCCGCCTACTTTTCGACTAAAAAGTCAATAGCACCAAGTCCAAACGAATGAGCGCAGTATTGTGCCGACTCTTGATTGGGTTTGGAAATTCAACATTCGGAGAACTCTATGCCGGAAACAATCAAAATTGGCAACCATCGCATCTTGACCAGGGGGCGATCGAATGCGATCAGTGTCAGCGGATCGGTTCCTCAACTATTGCTGGATGTGCCGTTGGTCGGTCAGGTTCAACAGATGGACTGCTGGTATGCGGGGGTCTGTATGCTCGCCTATTACCGCGCGCCAGGACCGCGTCTTGGCTTGCCCAAGGCTTGGAGGGCTGACCGTGGAATTCAATCCTCGGCGTGGGGAAGGCTCGCGCTGGTTGAGGGATTGAAGCCTGTGGCGCATAAGTCACCGTCCCACACTGCGACTAAGTGGGACTTGTTTATTTGGCTTAGAGATTACGGTCCACTTTGGTGCGCGGGTGACTGGTTCGGATTCGGGCACGTGATCGTTCTGACTGGAATCTCCGGAGACACGATTTATCTGAATGATCCGGACGACGGGGTCGGTGGGCCGGATGGTTCCCGGAAAACCAACACTGTTGCGTGGTTTAACAGTCATATGTACTGGAGTATCCAAAATAGCCTACTGTATAAACCTGTTTAATAAACTCGTAACCCGTAAGACGGATTCGTCGATAGGCGATCCGCCATGATTTGGAGGTATTGGCGTTTTGCTATCGCGAAAACGCCCTACGGTTCTATGGTAGGGTGCGCATCGCGTACCTTTTTTGGGGCTTGGGTTCTCTGGAAGATTGGAAAGGTAGGCGGTGCGTACCCTACTTGGCTACGCGACACCGCAATGTTGCAGCGCCTGCCGGATGCGCTACGCTTATCCGGTCTATGAAACCCTTAAGGCGGATTCGTGGCAGCAGGACCATAGGATGTGCCGACGAAGGAGGCGCATCGCTCGCGAATGATGCGCTTCGTACCTCAGCGCATCCTATGGCCTTGGTCTGGAGCCAAAACAAGCGATGCCGATGTGATGATTAGGGCATTGTAACTTTGGGTCATCCGTAATCCTCCATCTGAGCTAACGAAATGGAATGAGTCAGTCCGGGCAAGCAACGAAATTAGAGAGGTGAATCAAAATGCCTATCCTGAATCAGAACATATGGGGTGGCGTGTGCGGGTTTGTATCTGTCTTGCATGCATTGAATGAGCGTAACGGAGGATTAGCCGGCGAAACAACCGAACAAGGGAGCGGAATCCTGCATCGACGGTTGGGCGCCGAAATGAAGACCTATCTTAGAATGACCCAGATCGAGAAACCCTATCTCGCCAAAGAAATCGAGGATTTTTCGCGGTCTTTCGAGGGTTTCGAGCAGTTCACGATAAATAAGGCCATCGAGGCTATTGAAAAAGCCGTAAGAACCGATAAGTTTTTTCAAATGCAGTGGAATTTTAATGCGAAGCTCGGGCTTTGTGGCGGCGTCGCCATGCCGTTAAATGCGGTCATGGATTATCTGGATTGTGTAGGGCTGCATTTCAGAACCGAATTGAGAGATGCGCAACTGCCTTTTACGCAAGGGGAACTCAGAAAATATCAAGATTGTATTGTTGGAGTGGGGGATAAACATCAATCGACTACAAAATATCGAGGGTTAAGACACTGGTTGTACGTGGATAAAAATGGCTACCTTTGGAACTGGGGCGCAAAAACCAAGATGGGTAATTCGGGCGCTCTACCCTACACGGGCTACCCAAAACATAATTGTATTATCCATGTCATCGCTATCAGATAATAAAAAAGTCGTGACGTTCGAGCAGGGTTGTCATGCCTGACCCGCATGACTGTGATTTATATTTGATTTTAGGAGTCTCTCTTGAGTGTATACCTAGATGTCCCTTTTGTTTCCCAGCTCAATTATGGCGGGGGAATGAATGATCCCACCGGTTGCTGGTATTGCAGTTGCCAGATGCTGGCTTACTTTTTCGAGGCAGGACCTCGCTTGGGGGTGCCCGAGATTTACTCGGCGGCCGGAGGCGGCCATGCCGCCACCGGAAGCGCCGAGGCGGCCAGCAGACTTGCCGCCGCCAATCCCGGCGGCACTAAAAATGAGCATCAACTGCTGGCCGAGCGCGAAGGGCTTGCGGCCGTGGCGAAATGCGATACCGCGTATAATTTTTCTTTAAAAGAGATAGAGATGCTGTTGCGTAAAAATGGCCCCGTCTTTTTTTACTGGCAAAAAACGCACGGCGGCAGCACATACGGCCACGCTTCGGTCATCATTGGGACGGATGACAAAACGTCCGCGATCATTTACCACGATCCCGAAAATGCCCCCAACTCCAGAATGGCGCTCACAAAGTTCAATAGTGCGCGGCAGTCGTGGCAATATGCGATGATGCAAAGGAAAAATGTCGCGGCATACGGCCGCAGCGGGCTTAATGCATTGTTATTTGGAAAGTTTGGCTAATAATGGCCCGCTATTCGGCAACGGGATGATGCGAGCGAATATCCCGTTTATCGCCGAGGTTTTTTCTGCGCCGGGGTGCATGGCATGTGTTTTGATTCTATGCTAAAGTCCGCCCGAAGGTTCTCCGGATTGGCACGCGGAGTGACTCTGAATTCGCGGATACGGCGTTCGGGAATGCCGCTGTCGCGTTCACATAGTAAAAGGTTGATGAAGAGCAGATGGCCGGAATTGTTGCATTGAAGAAGGTCGCGGCGCCGAAAGCGGCGGTGGTTTGTCGGGATATCGAACTCGATCGGCAGGCGGTCAACTGCCTTGAAGCTGATCCCGCGCCGGTCGATTTCCTGAATGCGCTGCTGGAGAGCCAGCTTTATCCGGACGCGGTGCGTTTTCTGGCGCGCGCCTTGCCAAAACGCGAGGCGACCTGGTGGGCTTGCATCTGCACGCGCGGCACGATCACCCAGGATACGCCGCCGGCGATGTTGGGCGCGCTCGAAGCCGCGGAGCAATGGGTGTACAAACCGACCGAGGCCAATCGCCGCTTGGCCGATGCGGCCGCGCGCGCCACGTCTTTTGAAGGCCCGGCCGCCTGGGCGGCGATGGCGGCATTCTGGAGCGAGGGCAGCATGGCGCCCGAAGATGCGCCGGCGGTGCCGCCGGCCGACAATCTGACCGCCAAGGCGGTCGCCGGCGCGGTGATGTTGGCGGCCGTGGCCTCGCAGCCGGAACACGCGCAGGATAAATACCACTTTTTTCTGGAGCAGGGCGTCGATATCGCGAACGGCGGCAACGGCCGCCCCTGGCCGGGTCAATAATTAGGAGACAAAACATGGGTAAACCCGCCGCGCGCATCACCGACATGCATGTGTGTCCGATGTTTGATGGCCCCAAGCCGCACGTCGGCGGTCCGATCCTGCCGCCGGGCGCGCCGACGGTGCTGATCGGCAAGCTGCCCGCGGCGAGGGCCGGCGACATGGTGACTTGTGTGGGGCCGCCGGATGTGATCGCGCTCGGTTCGTTTACGGTATTGATCGGCAAGATGCCCGCCGCGCGGGTCGGCGACATGACCGCGCATGGCGGCGTCATCGTCGGCTTCTGTCCGACGGTGCTGATCGGCGGATGATGGGTATTTGCGGTCGCGGTCAAAAATGTTCTCCCACTGTAGAGCTGCCGGCTTGACACCTGCGGGCCCGCGCGCCGCCTTTTAATCGAACGGTAAAACGGAATAGAGGTTTGGGTTATGGCTATCTCTCAATATGATCGGGCGGCCGAGGTGACGACGCCCTTGGGCCAGAATGTTCTGGTGCTGTGGCGGATGAGCGGCAATGAGCAGCTGAGCCGATTGTTCGAATATGAGCTGGAACTGCTCAGCGAAAGGCAAGACATCGATCTGAGCAAACTGCTCGGTAAGAGCATGACCGTCAAGCTGAGGCTGAAGGACGAGGAATCGCGCCCATTCAACGGCATGGTGACGAAGATCAGCCAACTCGGCATGCTCGGGGACTATTATTACTATCGGGCTACATTGAAGCCGAAACCCTGGTTGCTGACGCGAAGGAGCAACTGTCGGATCATGCCGGCAGACATGACGGTGCCGGACATCGTCAAGAAAATACTGGGGGGACATGGCTTTACGGATGTGCAAACGAAATTTTCACATGCCTATCGCAAGCGTGACTATTGCGTGCAATACCGCGAAACGGATTTTAACTTCATTTGCCGGTTGATGGAGGAAGAAGGCATCTACTATTATTTCGATCATAAGCAGGACGCGCATACGATGGTGCTCTGCGATACGATGTCGAAGCATGACAAGGTGTCCGGCGTTTCGAAGATTGCCTATTATGCGCGCTCCGCTCAGTCTTACTATCTGGACGATCATATCTACGAGTGGACGGTCAGCCGAGAAATACAGTCCGGCATGTATCAATTGGACGACTTCGATTTCGAGGCACCGAGTTCGGATTTGACCACCAAGTCGGCAAAACCCGGCAATCACGCGGAAGCGAATAAGCAGCTCTATGATTATCCCGGCGGCTATATAAAGAAGGACGACGGGGATCATTACGTGAAGATGCGCATGGAAGAGGTGCGGACGCCTCACGAGCAGACTTTCGCCCAGGGCAATGCCCGGCAACTGGCGACGGGCAGGACGTTTACGCTCGTTGACTTTCCGAGCCCGGAGCAAAACTGCGATCATTTGGTCGTGTCTTACCAGTTTCAGATTCAAAACAACGGCTATGCGTCCGACGGCATTCCCAATGCCAGCCAGGAGTTTCAGTGTTCATGCGCGGTCATGCGCGTGAAGGACAATCAATACCGGCCGCCGCGGCAGACGCCGACCCCGATCGTGCAGGGCGTGCAGACCGCGATCGTGGTCGGCAAGAAGGACGACGAGATTTATACCGATAAGTACGGGCGCATCAAGGTGCAGTTTCATTGGGACAGGGAGGGCAAGAAGGACGAGAACAGTTCGTGCTGGGTCCGCGTCGCGCAGGTCTGGGCCGGCAAAAACTGGGGGGGTATCCACATCCCGCGCGTCGGCCAGGAAGTGATCGTGGATTTTCTGGAAGGCAATCCGGATCGTCCGATCGTGACCGGCGCGGTGTATAACGCCGAGCAGATGCCGCCCTACAGTCTCGACGCGAACAAGACCCAGAGCGGCATCAAATCGCGCAGCACGACCGAAGGCGGGCCGGAAAATTTCAACGAGCTCCGCTTCGAGGACAAAAAAGGCGAAGAAGAGATTTATCTGCATGCCGAAAAAAACTTTACCCGGATCGTCGAGAACAACGATGCCCAGAAGGTCGGTTTCGATAAGAAGGACCCGGGCAATCAGACGATCGATATTTACAACAACCGGACGGTCACACTGGATCAGGGCCATGACAGTCTGACCGTGAAAACAGGCAATCGCGCCGCCAGCATCGATACCGGCAATGACAGCGTAAAGGTCAAGACCGGCAACCGCACGGTCAAGGTGGATCTCGGCGGCATCACCGAAGAGGCGATGCAGTCGATCGAATTGAAGGTCGGTCAAAGCAGCATAAAAATCGATCAGTCCGGCGTCACGATCAAGGGGCTGATGGTGAAGATCGAGGGACAGGTCTCAACGGACGTCAAAAGCCTGATGACCACCGTGAATGGCGACGCCATGCTGACCGTGAAGGGCGGCATCGTGATGGTCAACTGATGGCATCGCTTTCAAGCTCGGACGCCGGCGCGATACCGGGCCGGCTATCCCATGCCAATGCAACGTGCTAGTCGAATGGAAATAAAAAGAGGAGATGAATGAATGAACCGATCCGGTTTTGTGTTGGCGATGGTTTTCACAGGGTTGCAGGCGTGTAGCAGCGCGCCGCCGCCTCCGCCAGCCGTCCCCGCGCCCGAACCGCCGACCATCGTGAATCTGAAAATCAGCAGCGCCGCCGATGTGAATGCGGATGCGAGCGGCGCCGGGGCGCCGGTGATGCTGCGGATATATCAACTGCGGGAAGCCAGCGGCTTCAATGCCGCCGACTTTTTCTCGCTTTTCGACAAGGATCAGGCGACCTTGTCCGCCGACATGGCGCGCAAGCAGGAGCTGTTGATCAGGCCGAACGATCGGCAGACCGTGTCGCTGCAACTCGATCCCGACATCAAAACCTTGGGGTTCTTTGCCGCCTTCAGGCAACTGGACACCGCGCAATGGCGCGCGACGCTGCCGGTCGCGGCGCATCAAACCCGCGCCGTCGAGATCCAATTGCAAGGGAATCAAGTCCGCGTCGAAGCGGTGAAGCCGGCTAAAAAAGAGCCTTAGGGAAAGGGGCTTGTTGAAAATGTGGCAATGTTTGTATCATAAGCATTTGTAAACGGTTGAGCCCTTTTCGATCAATGTCCAGGTTCGCGCTCCTAAATACTTCAATTGAATCATCGGCGGCTTTGATCGTACTGCCGTCCTTTCAGCGGCGGGCGCTGCCATGACCTTGATCATTAAAACCGTCAGTTACAAGGGCATGCCACTGTCCCCGGAGATCAGCGCGCGCTTCGAAGCGCAGGGTGGCTCGATCGGCCGTTCGCCGGATAATCAAATGGTGCTGCCGGACGCAGAGAAATATATCTCCCGCCGGCATGCCGAGATTCACTATGAGGGCGGGCGGTATTTCATTCAGGACAGCAGCGCCGCCGGCACCTACCTGGAACAACAAGGCCAGTTGTTACAACAAGGCCGGGCGGTTTTGATGGACGGCGAAAGACTGCGCATCGGCGAATATGAGCTGCAAGTCACGATCATCGAATCCGCGCCGATGTTTTCCGAGCCTTATGCCGCCGCGCCGCCGGTGCGCCAGCTCGATTTCGCCGATGCTCTGGAGGGCCCCTTTGCCGCCCCGCAAACGCCCGTGCCGGTTGCCGACAGAGAGAGAAGCTTTATCGAGCAGCCCGATTCCTCGATTTTTCATCAAAGTTTTACGCCGCCGGAACCACAAGGCCCTGCCCCCGCCACGGCAGGCGTCAAGGATGATCTGGATTTCGGCGATTTGCTGTCGACCCTGGATAATTTGTCCGCCTCCCAGACCGCGCCGCCGGCGGCAAGTCCGTCGTTGCCGCCCGATTTCCCCGAATTGCCGGCCGATTTTTTTGCCGACGCGGACAAGCCGGATGCCGAGTTCGCTTTGGCTGCCGCACCGCCGCGCGCGGAGATCGATGTACCGGCGTCCCCTTTCACGGCGGCCGCGACCGAACATGCGGGTTTTGAAGCGGCGGCCGCGCCTGTCTCTCCTGTTGCGGCGAGTCCTGTCGAGGCCACCGGCCTGGATCGCCAGGCCGACGCATCCATGCCATTGACGCCGGCGGCGTTTGCTCCGATGCCCGAAGCGGCGCCGCAGCGCCCGCCCGAACCCGCTCAATCCGTGCCCGCGGACAGCGAATTGATCCGCGCGTTTTTAGCCGGCGCGGGCATCGACGACCCGCAGTTTCTGCCCCCCGAACACTGGCCGGAGCTGCTGAGAACCTCGGGTGAACTGCTGCGCAGCATGGTGGACGGGCTGATGTGCGTGCTGCGCGCGCGCGCGGAATTGAAGAGCCAGTTTCGCGTTTCGGTCACCACGATGCGGTCGGTCGACAACAATCCGTTGAAATTCACCCCGAATGTCGATGACGCGCTCAGGTTGATCCTGGCGCCGACGCATGCCGGTTTTCTGAGCCCGAAAGACGCGGTGCGCGAAGGCTTCGGCGACATCATGAATCATCAGATGGCGGTGACCGCCGGTATCCAGGCCGCATTGACGGACGTCCTGCGCGGTTTCGATCCCGAATTGATCGAAAAAGCGCAAGGCGAGGGTCTGCTCTTTCAGAAAAAAGCCAAATGCTGGGAACACTATGCGAGCCAGTATCCGAAGCTGAAGGCCGCCGCCCAGGAAGATTTTTTCGGCGATGCGTTCGGCGATGCCTATGAGCGGCAGATGCAATTGTTGAGCCGCTCCTCAAAACGCTAACCTTATCACCGCACTCCTGCCGGGAACCAAATAATATGTCTGAACACAATAGGGTAGTCTGGTCCGAGGGTATGTTTCTTCGGCCCCAGCATTTCCAGCAGCACGACCGCTATTTCGAAAGTCTGCTGCACGGTTTGTCGCTGGGCGTGCATGCCTATGCCTGGGGCTTCGCGAGCCTGAAACTCGACCAGGGGTGCCTCGCGATCGGCAAGGTCGGGCTCGGCGAATGCAGGGGCGTGTTTCCGGACGGCACGCCGTTCGATCTGCCGCAGGACGATGATCTGCCGATACCGTTGGATGTGCCGGAGAACGAAAAGGCCAGCATCGTCTACCTGGCCTTGCCGCTGCGCCGGCCGGATGCGACCGAGGTCGACAGCGAGGCCTTCCCGGACAGCATGGCGCGTTATCGCCTGAGCGAGCGCCAGGTTCGCGACCATAACAGCGGCGCGGACGGCCGTTACGACGTCGAGATCGGCGCGCTGAAACCGCGCCTGATGTGCGCAAGCCAGGAGCGTTCGGGTTATGTTTGCCTCGGCATCGCGAGGATCGTCGAAGTGCGCGCCGATAAGACGGTGATCCTCGACAAGCAGTACATTCCGCCGGCCGTGCATTGTGCCGCGGCAGGGCTTTTGGGCGGCTTTGCCGGCGAATTGCAGGGCCTCCTGCATACGCGCGGCGAAGCGTTGGCTGGAAGGGTGGCCGGCAGCGGCCAGGGCGGCGTCGCCGAAATCGCCGATTTCATGCTGCTGCAGTTGATCAACCGTTACGAGCCGCTGCTGGCGCACCTGGCCAATGCCGCGGTGATCCATCCGGAAGATTTTTTCCGGCTGTGCCTGCAAATGGCCGGCGAACTGGCGACCTTTTACCGGCCGAACAAGCGGCCGATCGCGTTTCCCGACTACAAGCACGACGATTTGAAGGCGACGTTCATGCCGCTGATCGACGAACTGCGCAGCCTGTTGAGCATGGTGCTGGAGCAGAACGCGGTGCAGTTGCCGCTCGCGGAAGCGCGGCCGGGCGTGTATGTCGCGAAACGGCCGGAGTTGACGCTCTTGGAAGGAGCGATTTTTGTGCTTGCGGCGAAAGCGCAGGTGTCTTCGGAACTGATCCGCAGCCATTTCCCGCCGCAGGTCAAAATCGGCCCGGTCGAGGACATTCAACTGCTGGTGCGTTCGGCCTTGCCCGGCATCGCGATCCAGGCCTTGCCGGTCGCACCCCGGCAGATTCCCTACCATGCCGGCTATTCGTATTTCGAGCTGAACAAGCAAAGCGAGTTATGGGCGAAGATGGCGGCTTCCGGCGGTTTCGCGATCCATATCGGCGGCAGTTTTCCGGAACTGGAACTTGAGTTTTGGGCAATTAGAAAAGGTTGAACGGCATGAATCCAAACGATCCTTCAGGTCCCTTCGATGACGGCGACCGCACCATCATCCGGCCGATGCCGGGCGGAAGGCGGCCCGCGGCCGCGCCGCCGGCTGCGGAGACGCCGCCATTCTCTCCGCCGCCTCCTTCTCCGGCCTACCGGCCGGTTACTTCGGCCGAACTGCCCGCCGCCGAATTCAAGGAAAATCCTGTCGTCGCGGCCGCCTTGTCGCTGATTTCTCTGGCCGGGCGGCTCAGGCAAACCGCGATGTATCCGGCGGTCGATGCGCTGCGCCAGCGCGCGACCAGCGAAGTGACCCTGTTCGAAAACCGCCTCCTGCAAGCCGGCTTCGGCGCCGATCAGACCCGCATGGCCAGTTACGCGCTCTGCAGCTTTCTGGATGAAGCGATTCTGAATACGCCGTGGGGATCGCAAAGCAACTGGGGGCATCAGAGCCTGCTAATCTCCTTTCACCGGGAAGCCTGGGGCGGCGAGAAGTTTTTCGACATCGTCGCGGCGCTGGTCAAACAGCCGGCGCAAAACCTGGCGCTGATCGAACTGGCCTATCTGTTCATCAGCCTCGGTTTTGAAGGCAAATACCGGGTACTGACGAACGGCGCGAACGAGTTAGAAAAATACCGCGCCGAACTGTATCAATTGATCCAGCGCGTGAAGGGCGACGGCGAACGCGAACTGTCGCCGCGCTGGCGCGGGCTGAAGGATGTGCGCAACGCGCTGGTGCGCTATGTGCCGCTCTGGGTGGTCGGCGCGGTGCTCGGCGTGTTGTTGGTTCTGGTCTACATCGGTTTCGTGCTGGCGCTGAATGCCCGTTCGGACCAGGATTACAAGGAACTGTTCGCGCTCGCCAAACAGCCGGTCGAGATCGCGCGCGCGGCGCCGGTCGTGAAGCCCGCCGACCCGGATCGGAAGGAACGTTTCAAGCGGGTGCTGGCGGCCGAAATCGCGAAGAACATGGTCGAGGTGGTCGACGACAGGCTGCTTCGAATCCGTAATTCCTTTGCCTCCGGCAGCGATCAGCTCAAGCCCGAGTTCATGCCGATGCTGAAAAAGATCGCCGACGAGTTCGCGGTGGGCAAGGACAATGTGCTGGTCACCGGCCATACCGACGACAAACCGATCGTCTCGGCGCGCTTTCCGTCGAACTGGCATTTGTCGACCTCACGGGCGAAAAAAGTCAGCGAAATGTTGAGCTATCTGGCGACGCAGAGCGGCAAGATCCGCTTTGAAGGCCGGGCCGAGGGCGAGCCGTTGGCGCCCAACGACACCCCGGAAAACCGGGCGATCAATCGCCGCGTCGATTTACAGATTCAGTGAGAGCACAGATGGGAAAGCTCAAGGCATTTTTTACGAATAAGTGGGTGATCCAGTTCCTCGGGCTGGCGGCGTTGAGCTGCCTGATCTGGCTGGCGGGGCCGTTGATCGCGATCGCCGGCAGCGTGCCGCTGGAAACGGTGCTCGCCAGAACCCTGGTGATCGTCGCCTTGTTCGTGATCTGGGTGATTTTTCGCCTGATCATGCAACTGCGCGCCGGCAGCGCCGAAAAACAACTGGTCGAGCAATTGGTGGCGGCCGATGCGGACCCTATCGCGACCGACTCGGCCGACGAGGTCGACACCTTGCGCAAGGGCTTCGAAGAAGCGTTCGCGGTATTGAAAAAATCGCGCAAGGACGGCAAGTCCGGTGGCCAGTTCGTCTATCAATTGCCCTGGTACGCGATCATTGGCGCGCCGGGCTCCGGCAAGACCACCGCGCTGGTCAATTCCGGCCTGCATTTCCCGTTGGCCGAAACACTCGGCAAACACGCGATCAAGGGCGTCAGCGGGACCCGCAATTGCGACTGGTGGTTCGCCGACAATGCGGTGTTTCTGGATACGGCCGGCCGTTATACGACGCAGGAAAGCCACAAGGCGGTCGATGCGGCCGGCTGGGCGGGCTTTCTGGGACTGATCAAGAAATACCGTCCGCGCAGGCCGTTGAACGGGGTGATCGTGGCGACCAGCCTGTCGGATTTGCTGCAGCAGTCCGAGCAGGAGCGCCTTTTGCACGCGAAAGCCGTGCGCGCCCGGATTCATGAGCTGTATCAGCATCTCGGCGTGCGCCTGCCGATCTATATGATGTTCACGAAGGCCGACCTGGTCGCAGGCTTCAACGATTTCTTCGCCGACCTGACCCAGGAGCAGCGCGCGCAGGTCTGGGGCGAAACCTTCGCCGCCGATACGCTCAGCGGCGAGCCGGATTTGCCGGCGCGTTTCGGGGAGGCCTATGAGGAATTGCTCCAGAGGCTTCAGCAGCGGACGCTCGGCCGCATCCAGGACGAACGCGACGTGCGCCGGCGCACGAGCATCCTGGATTTCCCGCAGCAGATGGCGCTCGTAAAGCCCGCGATGGTCGACTACTTGCAGGCGACTTTCGCGGCGAACCGTTACGAGCAGCCGGTGCTGCTGCGCGGCGTTTACTTCACCAGCGGCACCCAGGAAGGTACGCCGATCGACCGGATGCTCGGCATCCTGGCCGGCGCCTTCCACCTGGACCGGCAGACGGCGCCGATGTACAGCGGCCAGGGCAAGAGCTACTTCCTGACCCGGTTGTTGCAGGAGGTGCTGTTTCCGGAGGCGGAGCTGGCGGGCTCCGACCCGAAGCTCGAAAAACGCACGCGCTGGTTGCAGCTCGGCGCCTACATCGGCGCGGGCCTGGTCTTTCTGGGCGTGATTTCGCTGTGGACGATCAGCTATTTCAATAACCGCTCCGCGCTCGAAAAGGTCGAGGAACAGATCGCTCAGTACCGTTCGATCAAGCTGAACGCGAGCGACAGCCAGGACAATTTCCGGGTGCTGTTGCCGCGCCTGAACATTCTGTTGGGCGTCGCGGATGTCTATAAAGACGGCGGCCTGATGATGGGATTCGGCCTGTCGCAGGGCGACAAGATCGAGGCGGCCGCCCATCATACCTATGACGCGATGCTGCGCGAGTATTTCCTGCCGGCGATCATGCAGCGCCTGAAGGAACGGATGCAGGGCGCGGAGGGCAACAAACTCGACGTGCTGTACCAGTTGTTGAAGGTCTATCTGATGTTCAACCAGACCGAGCGGCTGGCGCCGGAAACCGCGATGACTTGGATTCGCGCGGACTGGGACCAGCACTATGCCGGCGATCCGGAGGCTGTCGCGCAGTTGGTCAGGCATCTGGACAACCTGCTCAAACTGGAACTCGATCCGGCGCCGATCGACGACGCCTTCGTGAACTCGGTGCGCGGAAAACTGACGCAAGTGCCGCTGATCGGCCAGGTCTACTCCCGCTTCAAGTCCGAAGCGGTGACCGAACAGGGGCACGATTTTGCGCTGGGCAAGGCCCTGGGCGCGGACGGCGCGCGCGTGTTCGTGCTGGCGGACGGCAAGGATTTTTCGTCGTATGCGATCCCCGCGGTGTTCACCGGCTACGGCTATAAGGAACTGTTTTTGACCAAAAGCCGCGATTTCGTGAAGGATGCGGTCGAGCAGAACTGGGTGTTGGGCAGCCAGACCACGCTCGATGTCGCGGAAGTCGAAAAGCTGCATGCCGAATTGAAGAAGCTCTATATCAACGAATACAGGACGGTGTGGTCGGACCTGCTGGCCAAACTGAAATTGCAGCCGGCGTTGACCACCAGCCAGACCGCGCAAATGCTCGATATCTTGTCCCGGCCCGACGGCCCCTTGCGCAAATTGCTCGATGCGATCGACGCGAATACCTCGTTTAGCCGGCTCAGCAAGGAGGCCAGCGATTCGATCGCGAAGGCGGTCGGCAATGCGTTGAAGTCGCCGGACGCGAAGACCTCGCAATTGCTTGCGATGGCCAAAAACGCGGCCGGCCTCGACAGCGGCCCCGATCCCGCGATCGCGGCGGAAGTGCAGTTCGAACCCTTGAGCACGCTGGTGCGCGGCGGGCCGGACAAGCCGGTCGCGCTGGACCCGGTCCTGCAGCAACTGAAGAGTCTGCGCGATTATTTTTTGCAATTGAGCAGCGCGAACACCGGCGGCCAGGCCCTGCAGAATCAGGCGAATCTGTTCAGCGGCGCGGGCGCGGACGTGTTGAAACAGGCGCAACTCGAATTTGCCCGCCTGCCGGAGCCGTTGCAAGGCTGGCTGCAAGTCGTCGTGAACAGCGGCGGTCAGAAACTGTCCTCGGCCGCGAAAGGGCAGTTGAGCGAGATGGTCAAGACCGGCGTCGCGGCGCCTTGCAAGATGGCCTTGAGCGGCCGCTACCCCTTCACTGCCGGCACGAATCAGGATGTGCTGCTGGCCGATTTCGCGAAGATCTTCGCACCGTCCGGTCTGATGGACCAGTTTTTCCAAGCCAACCTGAAACCCTTCGTCGATACCAGCAAGCCGGTGTGGGCCGAAATGGCGGCCGAAAAGCCGCTGGGTCTGTCGCAGGAATCGATCCGGCGCTTCCAGCTGGCCGCCAAGATACGCGATGCTTTTTTCGCGGCAGGCGCCTCGCCGCAGGTGCAATTCGAATTGAAACCGCAGGCGCTGGACCCGAAGGTCGGCACCTTCCGCCTGCAGGTCGAAGGCCAGGAAGCGGTCTATCGGCACGGCCCGGAACAGGCGATCAGCCTGAAGTGGCCGGGGCCGACGTCGAGCCAGGGCGTCAGGATCGTGTTTGAAACCCTCGACGGGCGCCAGGTCAGCCGCAGCAAGGAAGGCACCTGGGCTTTTTTTCGTCTGCTCGACGAGGCCACGATCGAGCCGACCTCCGCGCCGGAAAAATTCAATCTGACCTTTCAACTGGACGGCATGAGCGCGCGTTATGAACTGCGCGCGGCCAGCGTGATGAACCCGTTCAACCTTCGGGAACTGCAAGGTTTCCGCTGTCCGGAAGGCTTGTGAGCGCTCAGGAATCCGCGCCGGGTTTTTACGGCAAGGTTCCGAGTCACGGCGACTTCTTGTCCCGGCGTTTGCCGCGGCAGTTCATCGAACCCTGGGATCAATGGCTGCAGGCCGGTTTGCTGGCGAGCCGCGAGCAATTGGGAGAGGCCTGGCTCGAGACTTTCCTGTACAGCCCGATCTGGCAGTTCGCTCTGGCGCCAGGCCAATGCGGCCCCGATGCCTGGGCCGGGGTGATGATGCCGAGCGTCGACCGGGTGGGGCGTTATTTTCCGTTGACATTGGCCGTGAAAGTGACCCAGCGGCCGTTGACCGCTTTGTTCGAGCCCGATTGCGGTTGGTTCAGGGTGTTGTCGGATTTGGCGCTGTGTTCGCTGGACTACGATTTTGACCTGGACAGCTTCGATGCCCGCCTCGAGCGCCTGCGCCTCGGGAGGTTCATCTCGACAGAGCCGAATCACTACGGCCAGGCGGGGGGCGATACGGCGCCGTCGCGGCAGGCCTTTCATTTCGAACTCGACAACAGCCAAGATACGCCGCAGGCCTTGCGCGAGATCGGCGGCAGGTGCGGCGGCCGTTTCCTGGAACGGTGCAGCTACTGGCGCTCAACCGCTTTTGAAGAGGCAAAAACCACCCTGCTGCTCAGCGAGGGGATGCCGCCGGTCGATGCCTTCGTCGGCTTTCTGAATGGCGCATGGCCGCAGCGGCAATGGTTGTTTTCGAACGAGCAGCTCGGCGTAAGTCTGGCGGCGACGGGCGGCATCGTCCCGGCGCGAGCCGAAGCGCCGGCAAATGGGCAAAAAGCAGCCGGCCCGTCTCAGGATGACGAAGAGATCACGGTCGGCCGGGAGCAGCGCGAACGATTGATGGGTTCGGGCCGGCCCTGGGTGATCGAAAGCGCCGGTCTCAGCGTGGTCGGGATGCGGCGCAGGATCAACGAGGATGCGATTCTGGATCGGTGCGATGCCGGCCTGTGGGCGGTCGCCGACGGCATGGGCGGGCACAGCGCGGGCGATGTCGCGAGTCAGGCCTTGGTCGGCGCGTTGGCGAAGATTCCCCGCCTCGATGACCTTGAGCGCTACCGAAAGCAAGTCGAAGCGAGCCTGCTGGCGGTCAATCGCGACTTGCTGCAACTGGCCGACAGCCGGGGCAACGGTCAGATCATCGGCAGCACGATCGTGGTGTTGTTGATCGCCGGCAACCGCTTCCGCTGCCTGTGGGCCGGGGACAGTCGGTTGTATCGTTACCGGCAGGGGCGTCTCGAACAACTGACCCAGGACCACTCCTTGTCTTCGGCATTGTCGGATATGGGCTTCGATGCCTCCGAGGCTTCGGTTGCGCCCGTCCATGAGAATGTGATTACGCGCGCGGTCGGCGCGGACGGTTTGCTCGAAATCGATAGCGGCGAAGGCGAGATCGCCGATCGGGATCTGTTTATTTTATGCAGCGACGGCCTGGTCAAGGAACTCGCCGATGACGACATCGCGTCCTTTTGCAGTACCGGTTCTCCCGGCGACATCGCGCAAAACCTGGTCAGCGCAGCGGAAGCCCGAGGCGGCAGGGACAATATTTCGGTGGTCGCGGTATCGGCCGCGCACGAAAAACTTTGAAAAATTTCTTAAGAAAGAGTTTAATGTATGTGAATTTAAAGGGCTTTATGTTTTGAATAAGGCCCGGGTCCGATACCAAAGCCTGATTGGAGTTTTTGGCGCTGGGTTGCGTGTTTTGCGGGTAGGGCCGGGAGGCGGAGTGCTGTGCAAGCGCAGCCATTTGCGTCTTCGCAAGACCGTGTTGGGTTCCGGCCCCGGGAAATCGCAAAGACCGAAGCGTTTCCAGTGATGGTGGCAATTTTTTCAAAATCTACCGAGTGTGAATGACATGACGCCAACTTTAAATCCCGCAGAAAAAAATTCCTCATCGACTAACTCGCCTGACTTGCTGCGCCGTGCCGTTTATGCGGTCCTGACGCTAGGCGCGGCATTTGGAAGCCGCGAGGCTGATGCCGCAAACCCGTGCCAAACGATACTCAATCAAATTCCTTCGCCCAATAGCGAGGTGCCATTCACGCCGGCGCAGCTTTATGGCGATCTGATCAGAACTTGCAACGGTGCTCAATTTGGCCCGCCAAACGAGTCGGTCAATCCTGAGGCGATCGAACAATTGCTGCCTTTGCAGGCGCTGGCACAATCGACGATGGCGATTTCGATCGCGAATCAGCAGTTCCGCAACGTCAAAAACCGGCTGATGTTGCTGCGCCGCGGCGGCGGGAGAGGTATCGACGTCAGTGGCTTGAAGGGGGGGGGTAATGCGCTGCCTTCCGGCCTTGCAGCCTCCGGCGGCGCCGGCGGCGATCAGGACAGTCCGTTCGACAAGCTCGGCGTATTCGTGAACGGCAACTTCGCGGTCGGCGACAAGGACCGCTCGAGCCGGGAACTCGGTTTTGGCTACGATAGCCAGGGGGCGACCGCAGGCGTCGATTACCGCTTCACCGATCATTTCGTAGCCGGCGGCACGTTCGGCTATAACGGGATTCAGTCCGATTTCGATGACAAGAGAGGAAACCTGAATCTGGACGGCTACAGCTTTTCGCTCTATAGCACCTATTATCAAGAGAATTTTTACGTCGACGGCATCTTTTCGGGCGGCTGGAACGAATACGATACGCGAAGAAATATCAATTTCCCGACATTCGGCGGATCGATAGATCAAGTCGCCAAGGGCGTCACCCGGGGCAATGATTATTCATTCAATATCTCCAGCGGCTACGATTTTCACAATCAGGGCTTGACCTACGGACCCTATGGCCGGGTCAGCTACCAAAACGTGCAAATCGACGGTTTTCAGGAAAGTGCGATTCACTCCGGCTCACCGGGATTCGGCAGCCTGGCGACGATCGGCAAGCAAAACGCCGTTTCATTGCAGACCGCATTCGGCGGGCAACTGTCCTACGCATGGAGCACGCCGTTCGGCGTGCTGATGCCGACCGCGCGGGCCGAATGGATACACGAGTTTCATAACGGCAGCCAGCCGGTCAACTGGTCATTCAGCAATGATCCCCGGCAGAATGTGTTCAGCGTGGTCAGCGACAATCCGGACCGCAACTTCGCGAATCTCGGCGCGGGGTTTTCGGCGACTTTCACGCACGGAACCTCCGCGTTCCTGTTTTATGAGGCGATGGTCGGCCGTCAGTATTTGACCGAGCATTCGATCAACCTCGGCGTGCGCGCCGAATTTTAAGGCGGCTTGCTGACCAGAGCCGTTGTTGACTGTTGAGCCGGGGCGCGTGCCGTGTATTTTTTCAGCGAATGTGCCCGGCTCGGCGCTTTTGAAATGCTGCCCGAAGTCCCGAGGACGCTGAGATGATGTCCGAAACCACGCGATTTTCATTTTCCTTTTCCCGGCCGGGAGCGGATTCGAACCCGGAAAGGCCGGCAGGCCAGGGGATGCGCATCCTTGTGCTGGGCGATTTCGGCGGCCAAGGCGCCGAGCGGCGAGGCCTTGAACAGCGTTCGATTCAGCAGGTCGACATCGACAATTTCGATGCGGTACTGGCGCGGATCTCACCCCGTCTGCGTTTGCGCCTCGATACCGAAGTCGATTTGACGTTTCGGGGGCTCGAAGACTTTCACCCGGAGGCGCTGTTCCAAAACCTCGAACTCTTCCGGGGGCTGGCGCGGATCCGGGCGCGCCTGAACGATGCCTCGACCTTTCCGCAAGCGGCTGAAGAGCTGCGCAGCCTGATGCAGGTCGCTGCGGAGACGCCGGCGGCGGTTGCCGGACAGGCAAAAGACGAAGACGACCGGACGACCTTCGAACGTCTGCTCGGCGGTGGTTCCAGTGAACGCGAAGCGACGCCCGAGGCGCGCACCCAATCGATCGTCGAAAACACCCTTGAACGGATCGTCGCTCGCTACATCGTTCCCGATGCGCCGCCGTTCAAGGACATCTACCTGGATGCGGTCGACGCGGCGCTGAGCGCGAAAATGCGGGAACTCTTGCATCACCCGGACTTTCAGGCGCTCGAAGCGGCCTGGAGGTCGCTGTGGTTCTTGGTTTCAAGCCTGGAGACCGGCGACAATTTAACCTTGCATGTGCTGGACGTCAGCAAGGATGAATTATACGACGCGATCAGCGCCGCCGGTGCAAGCCTGGGCCGCTCCGCATTGTATCGGCTGTTGGTGGAACAAACCGCCGGCGGCTTCGGCGGCGACCCCTGGGCGGTCGTGATCGGCAACTTTACCTTCGGCGGCAGCCCGGAAGATGTCGCCTTGCTGGCGGCGTGCGGCATTTTGTCGGCGCAGGCCGGCGGGCCTTTTATCGCGGCGGCCGATCCCGGACTCTTGGGATGCCGCACATTGGCCGCGTCGCCCGATCCCGAGGACTGGGCCGGCATGGAGTCGATGGCGGCAAAACGCTGGGAAGCGCTGCGGCAGAGCCCGGTGGCGCCGTGGCTCGGCCTGGCGCTGCCGCGGATCTTGCTGCGTTTGCCCTATGGCGGCGAGACCGATCCGGTCGAGTCTTTCGCGTTCGAGGAAGCCGAAAAGCCATGCGAACACGAGTCTTTTTTATGGGGCAATCCGGCCTTTTATTGTGCGCTGCTGCTCGGGCGCTCCTATCTTGAAAAGGGCAATACGATGCAGCCGGACGATCACTTGCAGATCGGCGATCTGCCGGCGTATAGTTTCAAGCAGGACGGCGGCACCTGTCTGTTGCCCGGCGCGGAGATTCACTTGAGCGACCGCGCCATCGAGAAAATTCTGGGCCTGGGGCTCATGCCGTTTCTGAGCCATCGCAACGCCAATAGCGCGCGGCTGGCACGATTTCAGGCGCTCGCCGATCCGCCCGCGGCTTTGCGGGGTTTTTGGGAGCATTGATGCAGTCGCCGCCGATGGGGCTGCGCCAGGTTACCCAATCAAGTTTGTGATTCCGCATTCAACTGAAAGTTTTTAGCATGCTTCAGTCCAACCCAGCCGGCGAATTCGATGCAGGACGATAAAACCGTTTTCAAGCCGCCCGTTCCGCCGCCGACCACGCCGGACGCGGACCGGACCGTGATCTTCCGGCCCGGCCTGCGGGTGTTTGTCCAGGACGGTGCCGGAAACGTGCTGAAGGACTATTTTTTTGCGCAGGGCTTCACCGCCGGACGCGCGCACGACAACACGGTGATTCTGGACAGCGGCGACATCAGCCGCCATCATTTCGAAGTGAATCGCGAACAGGGCGAATGGCGGCTGCTGGACCTGCATAGCGCGAACGGCGTCTTCATCGACGGCGTGCGGGTCGAGCATAAAGCCCGTTTGACATTGCCGACGCGGGTGCAAGTGGGCAATGCCGGCATCTTTTTGAAAATCCAGGTGGCAGGGCCCGAGGGGCACGCCGAGCCTCCTCAACCGAGCGTCATGCCCGCGCCGCTTCATGGCACCACGGTGACGCAACCGGCGGCGGATAAGCGTCAATTGTCGAAAGAAGCGGTCAGGGACCGTCTGATGTCGACCGAAGACGTCGAGGACGCCGGCGAGTATACCCGAATGGTGCGCACCTTGATTCGCGAGGATCGGGTGGTCCGCAGCAAGAAATACAATCAATGGATTTCGGTGCTGGCGGTGCTGTTCTTGGTCGCGGCCGGCGTGGTGACCTATCAGCGAATCGCGCTGTCGCATGCGCGCGCGCTTGCGCTCGATCTGTTTTACGACATCAAGACCTTGGAAGTCAGCCTGTCACGCTCCGAAATCACGATCGAAACCAGCGCCAAGGTACTCGAACAAACGATCAATACCTTGGCTCAGGAAAAGCTGATCGCCGATCAGGGACGGATCAAGGCCGAGCAGGAACGCATTCGCGCCGAGCAGGAAAAGATCGCCGCGGAAAGCCGGCGGCTGGCGGAGGAGCGCAAACGCCTGCAAGGGATGAAGGCCAAATACCAGGAATACGTGCAGGAGGCCGAATCCTTGCGCATCCGTTTTCCGACCGCCGCGCGCTATGAAGAGGAATTGATCACGAAAGTCGCGCGGGAGTTCGGCGAGAGCGAGCTCGAACTGCCCCCCGATTTCGTCGATGAAGTCAGGCGCTATATCAAGTATTGGCAGGCCTCGCCGCGAATGCAGCAGGCGATGGCGACGCTCGAAAACAACGCTTACGCGCCGACGATCCAGGCCGCGCTGGACAAGGAAGGCCTGCCGCTGCATTTGATCTATCTGCCGCTGCAGGAAAGCAATTACAACACGATGGCGGTCGGCCCCGAAACCCGTTTCGGCATCGCGAAAGGCGCCTGGCAGCTGCTGGCTTCGACCGGCGAGGATTTCGGGCTGAAGTCCGGCCCGCTGGCGGCGACCCGGGACTATGATGAACAGGATCAGCGCTTCGATTTCAATCAGGCGACCCTGGCCGGCGCCAAATATTTGAAACTGATCTACAGCACCGAGGCACAGGCTTCCGGCTTGCTGGTGATCGCGAGTTACAACTACGGGCAAAACCGGGTCAGGGAGATGATCAAGAAAATGCCCGACAATCCGCGCGACAAGAATTTCTGGAAGTTCATCCAGCAATACCAGATCCCGAAAGAAACCTATGACTATGTCTTCTATATCTTCTCGGCCGCGGTGATCGGGGAGGATCCGAAGCACTTCGGCTTCAAGTTTAACCCGCCGCTGTTGGCGGCCGCGGTGAAACCGGGGTAGTCCCGTAGGGTGCGCATCGCGCACCTTTTTTCTATCGACGGTTTGTGATCATTTCAAGTATCGAAGGCCAATGCAGCTCCCAGCAGCAGTCATGATCCGCGTCGGGCATCTCGACAAACTTGGCTGAAGTCTGCCGCCGCACGGCCGCTCGGATCAAATCCGGCGGAATATTCGTGTCCCTGGCGCCGACCAGATGCAGTTGAAAAATGTGGCCTGATAGCGGTGGGTGCTTGGCTGGATTCTCCGAGCCGGTCAAGGGCGAATAGCGATGCAGCGCTGTCCAGGCATCGGGGTCCAGATTGCCGGCGATCGTGACGATGCCGCTGATGCCTGCCAGGCGTTCGGCGATCAGCATCGCGAGGGCGCCGCCGCCGCTGAAACCGATCAAAACCGTTTTGTCAGGATGCAAGGTGTTCTGGATTTCCCCGAGCGCGGCGCTCATCGTGGCGATCACGGTTTTCGAATAGCGCCGATGGGTCCAGAGTTCGGCGGAGCAGGGCGGCTTCGTGGCGAAACCGTGATAACAGGGGCGGCCGAGATAAACCGCTGCGGCCGGGTCCTGCGCGGTCAATCTGAGCACGAGCGGATTGCGCGGGGTCGGATTGTCCGCAATCTGGCGATGGTGGATCCAGGGCGAGCCGTCGCCGTCCAGGTAAACGTGCAGTTCGCCGTTTTGCATCGGCGCCGGGTTGCGATAAACGAGGTGTTGAAAGTCGGTGCCGGTGACCAGCGACCGGGTCAAATGCAGGCGTTCGGCTTCACGGTCGAGCCGGATTTCGGGGGCGGCGCAGCCGGCCATTAGCAGCGGCAGCCAGCAAAGCAGGGCAAGGCGGGGCATCATGCCTTTCGAGTCCGAACGGGGAGCCTGCTTTAGTGGCCCGCCAAGTCCAGAATCTGTTTTTTCAATGCCAACAGGCCGTCATGCTTCGGCACCGCTTCGAGCCCTTCCTCGATCTTGGCCAAGCTTTCGGTGATATTGTTTTGCTCGAACAAATCCTCGGCCTGTTGTTCGCAGAGATTTGCGATCTTTTCGAGTCCGGCCTTCGCGGGTTTGTTATAAGGGTCCATTTCGAGCACCTGACGGTAGGCCCATAGCGCATTGCTGCCGGACGGCGCGGTGATGAAGCCGACATCGTAGTGAATCTGCGCGAGTTCGAGCAGATCCTTGACCTTCAGTTCCTGTTCGGGCGTCAGCGCGATCACCTTGTCGGCCAGGGGATCGACATTGTAATAGAGATAGACGTAAGCGCCCGCCGCGCTGAGCAGCGCCAGTACGGTGACGCCGGATAAGATCCAGGGCAGTTTCGAGCGCGGCTCGATTTCATTGATGAATTGATAAACGGATGGCGTGCGCTGCTCTTTTTTGAAGGCGAGCGTATGCTGCAACGCGTTCCAGTGCCGACGCTTCAGTCCCGGAATCGCCGGCGGCTGCAGGTTGACCTCAAAGGCTTTCGGCGCGGCGATCTTGCCGAACGGATGCTTGCCGGTCAACAGTTCGTAGGCCACGCAGCCCAGCGCATAAATGTCGTCGCGCGGGTCGGGCGGCTGATTTTCGAACATTTCGAGGCTCGCGTATTCGGGTGTCAGCGCGCCCAGGTCACGGGCATTGAATACGGTCTTGTCATGACTGGCGTCGGTGCGGGCCGCCGCGCAGGCGATGCCGAAGTCGAGCACCTTCACGTCGCCGTCGGTCGTGATGAACACGTTGCCGGGCTTGAAATCGGAATGGATGATGTTGTGTTTGTGCGCATAGGCCAGGGCCAGCGCCAGGCCTTTGATGATCGGCCAGGCTTTCTTGAACGGCAGGCCTTTGGGCGCGTGTTCGCGAATGTATTGCCGGAGCGACTGGCCGTCCAGAATCTGCATCACCATGAACACGTTGTTGCCGTCCCGGTCGAAGTCGTAGACGGTGACGATGTTCGGGTGCGCGAGTTGCTGGGTTTTCTTGGTTTCCCGTTGCAGCGCGATGAAGAGTTCCGGGTCTTCGCGGAACTCTTCATTCAACACCTTGATCGCGACATCCGGGGTTTCGTCGCGCGCTTCCTCCCGGCGCAGGTCGGTGGCCCGGAACACGGTGCCCATGCCGCCGCAGCCGATCACTTCCTTGATCACGAAACGGTCCTTGATCACCGAGCCGACGGTCAGCGGGGCGGTGGAGGATTCTGCGCCAAAGCCCAGGGTTCTGGCGGTGGCGCCGGTGCGCGGCGCAGTGGGTTCGGTTTGCGCCACCCGCGTCGGGGCATCCTGCTTGTCGGCGCCCGTGCTGGCCGGCGGCGGCACGCTCGCCTTGACCGGGGTCACGATCGTCGCGTCGGTTTCCGCGACCGGCTGCCGCGGGCTTGCTGCTGCCGGACCGGCTGGCGGCTCCGGCAGCGGTGCGGGGGCCGGCCTCGGCGCAATCCGGGTCACGTCTTCGGCATTATCGTCGGCGCTTTGATCTGTCATAACGGGTCGGGATAGTGTTAGCCTTTCGGAACGAAAAAGAACGGACTGCCTTCATGGCCGGCATGCTGCAAGGCGGCGTATTCCGGCGATTGTTGAAATCCGACCTTCGCCGCGGATTTTTTGACCTGCCCTGAAACGATACGGAAAAGCTCGTAATCGACCATCAGGCCCTGGTTCGAGTTCAGCGCCCTGAGCAGTGCTTCCGCGAACACCGAATGCGCGCCGCCGACCGAATCGAGCACCGGCTCCTCGCCGCCGGATGTCATCACCGTGCGCGCCTTGCGGTTCATCATGAAATTGAGCCATTTCTCGCGTTTGTCTTCCGGCATGTCCTTCGGCAGGCGCACGATCGCGCCCTGGGTCATCGCGCCCGAATAGCAGGAATCCGCGATCACCAGGATATGCTTGGCCGGGATCACATTCAAATATTTAGTCACATTGAAGCTGGACAGCCAGTTCGCGGTGTTGTTCGGTTCGGCGTCGGTCGGCAGCCAATAGGCGCTTTCGTCGCTTTGGTCGATTTCGCCGTGGCCCGCGTAATAAATCAACAGATTGTCCTTGTCGGTCAGGCTCTGACGCAGGTCATTGAACGCGGTCATGATCTGATGTCGGTCCGCGTTGATCAGCAGTTTGGTAGAGAAACCGTAGCGCGTGCGCAAGACCTTGTCGAGCGCTTTCGCGTCATTCGCGGAGGTATCGAGGGTCGGCAGATTCGCGTATTTATTGTTGCCGATGATCAGCGCATAAAATTTGCCGAAATTGATCGAGGGATAGGCGCTCGACCCGGTGCTTGCGGGCGCTTCGTCGAAGGTCTGCGCCGCGGTCTGGGTCGGCGCGAGTAAATTGAAGGTGATCAGGCTGCGCCGGTCTTGCTTGTCGGTCGCGACGATCTTGACCGCGGTCGAGGCCGAATCGATCGGGATTGCGGATTTGAAGACGCCGTCCTTGCCGGGCAGAATCGACTGTTGATTGATCTTCAGGCTTTTCAGGTCGGTGGGCGAGGAAATCTTGCCGACGATCTCCTTGATCTTGGTCGCGGTGCGCAGACGGAAGCTCGGCGCGCCGCCGCGGGTCAGCTTGACCGGCGGATCGAGAATTTCGATCACCGGGCCTGCCTTCGCGACCGTTAACGGCTGCGCCAGATCATGCTTTTCGGCCGCAATCGCGGTTTTCAGTTCCTTGATTTGCTGGCCCTGCGCGATCAGATGGCTCTTGGACTGGGACAGTTTGGTGCGCAGCGTCTCGACGGCCAGTTTATCCTGCGTGCTGCCGGCTTGTTTGGCCTTTTCCTCGATCGTATTGACTTCCATGTTGATGTGCGCGGCGCTGCCCTGATACTCGATCTCGAGCGCTTTCAGGCGCGCTTCCATGTCGGCGATCTTATTTTCGGAAACATCGGCTTGCGGTTCCGGGATCGGTTGTTCGGGTTCTTCCACGGCCGCGACTTCCGGCTTGGGTTGCGGGCGTGCTTTCTTCGGCGCTTTGGATGGCTTGGGCGCTTGCTTGATTTGTCTTTCTTCGGCCTGCACTTGTTTTTCGAGCGCTGAAACCTGCTGTTGCTGGCTTTGCAGATGCGATTTTTTAGTCTCGACGTCCTGTTGCAGCGACTGAATCAGTGCTTCGTTGCGGTTGGCCTTGCCTTTTTCCTGCTGTAAACGCTGGCGTGTATCATTCAGTTGACTTGCTATCGTCTGCGATTGCTGTTTTTGCTCGCTCAATTGCTGGCGGGTGGCGTCCAGTTGCGCGCGCAGAGTCTCCGCTTCTTCCTTGTAACCTTGCGATTCCTCGCGCAGTTGCGTCAACTGCTGCTGATAATTGGACTCGATCACGCTGGAGAATTGCAGATCGGAGCCGGCCAGTCCCGACGCCTTGCGGTACCAGTTCAACGCGGTGGCCTTGTCCTGTTTGACGCCGAGGCCTTTTTCATAGAGGTAACCCAGGTTGATCTGCGCCTGCGAGTTGCCTTTCTCGGCCGCTTTCAAATACCATTCGGCGGCCAGCTTCGGATCGGCCATGCCGCCGAGCCCCTTTTCATAGATTTCGCCGACCTTGATCTGGGCTTCCGGATCGCCCTGCTGCGCCTGCGGCAGCCAGATCTTCAAGGACGACGCGGCATTGGCGCGGTCATAGGCGACATATTCGCCGCCGCGCATCTCGCAGTCCCCGGCGGTGGTTTGGATCGGCCGCCGCGCGGTCAGATACATCGCCTTGGCGCCGAGTTTCCGAACCTGTCCCGGCAGCAGGCAGTCGACCACGAACAGCTTGTCGGTGTCTTTCGGGTCGTAGCCCGCCGTTGCCGCCGTATCGTTCAGTTCCGAAACGCTCGTGGCCGCGCAGCCGACCAGCACCAGCAGCGACGTGATCAGGCAAAAATTACGGATTTTCGCGGGCTTGCGCGCGGCATCGCCGGGCTTGGAATAGGATTTCATGGGTCTTGTCCCCTGTCATTATGTCGGAGCGTTGTCGGCCAATGCTCACCTTGTCGCATGTTAAACGAGCCCTTCTGGAACGGCAAGTGAGCACGGAATTTATTTCGATTATACGGTGTAATGGGGCACAAAAGTATGCTCGCGCTAGTCGCCATGCGAAAAATGAGAGCCCGTACAGGCCATATCGCACGCGAGGCGACGGCCGGAGCGGGCTGCTTCTGCTTATAATGGACGGATCGTCGCCAAGCCGGGGCCGGGGAATAGCAAAATCACGGATCCTGTAGGAGGCGAAAGCCGAGATAGGCGTTTTTCAGCGTGGTGCTGCCCTTGATGCTGCTGGCGGTACTCAGGAAAGCCGGTCCATTGCTCCAGGAGCCGCCGCGGAAGATGCGACTGACGCAATTGTCTTCAAAACAACTGTCGGTCCATTCCTCGACATTGCCGGACATGTCGTACAAACCCCAGGCATTGGGTTGTTTTTGTCCGACCGGATGGGTCGAATCACCGGCGTTGGCATCGTACCAGGCGACCGCATTGATGATGTTCGAACCACAGAACTTGGTGCTTTTATCGCCGGCCAGACAGGCTTCATGCCATTCGTCTTCGCTCGGCAGTCGATAGGTTTGACCGCTTTGGCGATTCAGGCGCTCGATAAAGCCCTGCACGTCTTTCCAGCTGACATTCTCGACCGGGCAGTCATCGCCGCAACTGGCGAAATGGGACGGATTGCTGCCCATCACCGCCAGCCACTGACTCTGGGTGATTTCGAAGCGGCTCATGCGCAGGCCGTTCGGCAGTTCTTCCATCTCGATCGCTACCGACTCTGTCGTCGGCGCCGGCACGGTTTGCTCGACGTCTACCTCTTCCGCCGCTGGCGCAGGTACGGCGCGCGCGCGCGCGGCGTGAGGGCGTTCAAGCCGACCGACGCTCTGAAACCACTCTACGGCGCGCGCGCGCGCGGCGTGAGGCGCCGACTTTTTGCCGGCGGTTTTTTGGGCGCCGACTGCCGCTTTTGGCGCTTTGTCGCCGGTCGTAATGGCCTGGGCCGGCAGGCTCAAGGCCAGCAGGGGGAGAAGGATTAGCAAAGGATTCAGTCGCATCGATGGATTCTCTGGCGCTCGATTGAGTACTCTATTATAGGCATCGGCAGGCACTTAGGCCATTTCTGAAACGCACAATCGGGTGACTTTTACCATGAAAAAAATGGAGGGTCCAGTCGGCCCGGCAAAAAAGACACGACGGTCTTGGTTTGATCGCAAAAACCATCCTTTTTATACGGGCTTGATGTTTCGTCCAAATCTTGGCATTGTAGCGGCCCGTTTCGATCAATCCTGACAACCGCATGTTTCAATCTCTTCTCGCGCTGATTCATCGCCTGCACGCAAAGCAGGTTCCCGCAACCGGCATCGGCCTGTTTCGGCTGTGTTATGGCCTGGTGACCCTGCAGGAAGTCATCTTTTTGAGCTATTTCAATCATTTGATTTTCGATCCGATTCCCTATATCGATGTCGAGTTTCCGTCGATCCCGTTCTTTCTGGGGCTTTGGGCGGTGATCGCGTTTTTTGTCGCGATCGGCTACCGCTATCGCTTTTCGCTGCTGGCGAATTACCTGTTCTGGATCGTGTTCGTCAATTTCACGTCGATGCAACGCGATTTCGACGGCGGTTTCGACATGTTCATGACCGGCGCCAACTTCTTTCTGCTGTTCATGCCGGGCGACCGCGCGTTCGCGATCGACGTCTTGCGCCGGAAGCTCGGCACGCCGTTTCGGCACTACCGCAGCTATCCCAAGCCGATGGTTTCGGGCCTGGCCTATTACCTGCCGGTCGCGATCTGCCTCGGCTTTCTGTATTTCGATTCGGCGATCCATAAACTGTTCGCCGAGCATTGGCGCAACGGCCTCGGTTCGTGGCTGCCTTCGACGCAGCCTTACTATGTCTCCGCGCTGGACATGTCGTGGCTGCTGAATCAGGACTATCTGGTCAAGGCGATCGGCTATACGATCCTGGTTTTTCAGTTCACGTTTTTGTTTTTCTTCAATCAGCGCTGCCTGCGCCCGGTTTATTTGTTCATCGGCGTCGGTATGCACCTCGGCATCACCTTGTCGTTGAATATTTACCCGTTCGGGATCGGCATGTTGATCTTTTATACGCTGCTGGTGCCGTTCAGTTGGTGGCGCGGAATCGGCAGGGTCGTGACGGCCAGGGAGCCGGTGCTGACCGTGTTTTATGACCAACTGTGCCCGCTCTGCAACCGGACCGTGCTGATCTTGAACCATTTCGACGTGTTCCGCTGCATCGACTTCAAAAGCGCCCAGGACCATGCCGCGCGGTACCCGGCACTGAGCGCGCTGAGCCCGGAGTTGCTGCTGACCGATCTGTATGCGCTGGACCGGCACGGCCGGCTCTATGCGGGGCTCGATACCTATATCCAGATCTTGCTCAAGATGCGTTATGCAAGCCCGTTGGGCCTGATGCTGAAGCTGCCGGGCATTTATCATCTGGCCGCGAAAAAATACCGGCAGATCGCGGACAACCGCGCGCGCGTGGCCTGTACCGCCGAGTGCGCCAGCGCGGCGCCGTTGCCGGATACGACCTATTACCATCAGGTGTTTGAAGACTATGCCGCGCAAAAACCGAAAGCGTTCGCGCGCAAGCTCGCGAAAATCCTGGTCGCCATCGTCCTGCTGCAATTGAACAGCACGCTCCATTACGGCATCTTGTACCGCTTCAAGTGGAACAAGCCCGAGACTCCGGCGTTGGCGGCCGCGATCAAGGGCAGCAACGAGCTGATCTCGGTCTCGCAACTGGTTCTCGGCATCGCGCCGCATGCGCTATACCTGCACGATCATTTCGCCGGTTACGACCGGATCATCGGCATTACCTATACCGACAGTGAGGGCCGCGAACAGTGGCTGCCGTTCGTGAACGAGCAGGGTAGGCTGCTGGCGCCGAACTGGGGGCGCGTGCATTCGATGTGGGCGAACATCGCGGTGACGCCGACGATCAATCAGGCGCGGCTGAAAAAGTTCATCATGAAGGTGACCGCGTTTTGGGGGCAAAAAATCGGCTTGCGGCTCGAACAAACGGTTTTTCACCTGAAGATGAAAAAGATCGAGGCGCCGACCGAGTGGGTGGATGATCAGCTACATAAAAACTTTGCGTCTCCGTGGCGCGAGATCGGTACCGCAACCTGGAAAGATGCCGTGATAACCATAGAAATTCCAAATAATATCAACGATATATAATGTGTTCGTCGTAAAGGTCTATTTTTTATTGCTTGATCGCCGGTGGCATGGTATAAATTACGCGTGCTTCTATGGGCGCACAAATAAAAATAATCTAAACATTTTTGGAGGATATTATTATGAAAAAAGCTTTAGCTCTTCTGGCTCTGACTCTGACAATTGTTGGTCTGACTGGCTGCTTGGACCCGCAAGACGGCGAAAAGCAAAGACCAGGCACTTCTTCCAGCGTTGCACTCTAAATTATTGAGTGAATTTCGGTTTGCTTTATTGCATCTATTGGTAAGTCATGGTATAAAATCCGAGCGCTCTCTTTGGGCGCGCTCACTATAAAAATAATTTGACCCCTTGTGGAGGATATTATTATGAAGAAAGTTTTAGCACTTCTGGCTCTGACTCTGACGATTGTTGGCCTGACTGGCTGCTTGGACCCTCAAGACGGCGAAAAGCAAAGACCAGGTACTTCAACTTCAATCGGTTTGTAATAAAACTGACCGGATATACCGAAAAACCCAGCTTAACGGCTGGGTTTTTTGTTTGTGGGGAAAGGAAAATGCGCGCTGTCTTTTTGCTCGGGTATGTCCGTCAATCCAACTGACTCTCGACGCGACGCGAAACTCATTCCGAAGTCGTTTGTTTTTCGACAACGACCTGTTCGATTCTCTCTTCTCCGTTGCTGACGCAACGAATTCAACACTCATCATCGGCTCGACGCCGAGTTTGCGCAGCCGTTTGATCGCTTGTCCGGCATTTTCGCGTGGCCGGTCGGCGATGCCGAATAGTACCGTGAAAATCCTTGAGTCAGCTGTGGGGGCGACGACTGCCGAATGTTCAATGCAAACTCTTGGGCGCGTCCGTCTCTTCCGGGGGTTCCGCGGTCAGGTTTTGCAGATGATCCTTTTGCCGCGACATAAAATCCCGACTTTCTTCGGCTGCCTTGCGGGATGTTGCGATGATCTCCTTGCGGTATTTGTGTGCGAAATAGCCGGCGACGATGCCCAGGCCGAACATGATGACCGGGCTTTTATTCATCGCTCCGACAATACCGCGGCCGGTATGAATGATCATCGATACGGCGACGCCGGTTGCCACGCCTCTGGCGATCATGTCGGCCTGCGGCGTCGGGTTTGGGGCGTCGTCCGATTTTGATTTGGCGATGTTGTTTTTCTCGCTTTGGGTTAGGTTATTCATTATATTTCTCAAAAATGACAAGGGATTAGTTAAAAATTCCAAGTCGTCTGACGGCGACTCGGCGCAAACGTTCCATTGCGCCGGCATCGAATGGTCTGCTGGGTTTTACATCCGTCTTTTACCAACACAGATATAACAGGATATAGCCGGTGGCCATCAAGCCCAACGTCGATTCTCGCCAAACTGATTCAAGACCGGGCCGCTTCGGCAAAACCCTGAAAAGAATCGCCGCCGTCACGCTGGCGTTGCTGGGCATCGGTTTCGTCCTCTGGCTCGACAACTGGGTCATGGATCATGCCGCGATGCCGAAACTCGGCCGCGACATCAGCTATGGCTTGTTGATGCTGATCGGTTTTTTGACCAGTTTCCACTGCGTCGGCATGTGCGGCCCGTTGATCCTGGGCTATACCGCAAAAACCGCCGCCAAGGGGCATCAATCCTACGGTACGCATCTCCTGTACGGGATCGGCAAGACGCTGTCCTATACCACGATTGGCGCGTTGTTTGGCACCTTCGGCGCGATCGTGGCGTTTACGCCGTTCACGCAGGGAATAGTCGGCGTCGCGGCCGGGGTTTTTCTGATCCTGTTCGGCCTGCACATGCTCGAAGTGTTTCCGGTGTTGAGCCATTTTCAGATCAAGCCGCCGGCGTTTTTGCTGCGTTTCGTCGGCAACGAATACCGGAAGCACGGCAATCCTTTCGTGATTGGCTTGCTGAACGGCCTGATGATCATTTGCGGACCGTTGCAGGCGATGTATGTGATGGCCGCCGGTACCGGCAGTGGGTCGGAAGGCGCGACGATCCTGTTTTTTTTCGGCATCGGCACCTTGCCCCTGCTGATGGGCTTCGGTTTTCTGACCAGCCTGTTGTCGGCGAATCTGACGCCGAAAATAGTGAAAACCTCGGGCGTGATCGTGATCATGCTGGGGGCGATCATGTTGAACCGGGGGCTGGCGGTCACCGGCGCCGGGATCGATTTCAATACGCTGGTCGCGCGCGTGGCGCAACGATTGGCGCCGGGCGTTTCCGAAACGCAGCCCTCGGTGGCAGAACAAACGATCACGATGACGGTGCTGAAAACCGGCTTCTCGCCGAACCATTTTACCTTGCGTAAAGGCATTCCGGTCAAATGGGTGATCAACGGTGAAGCGTTGAACGCATGCAATCAGGAGATCATCGTTCCTGCGTACGACCTAAGGATCACTCTGAAACCGGGCAAGCAGGTGATCGAATTCACGCCCCCGGAAGCCGGCGTGGTGCCCTGGAGCTGTTGGATGGGCATGATGCCGGGAATCTTCACCGTCGTGGACGCGAAGCCCGCGCCGGACCCGAATACACCGGTGGCACCATCCCGGGTTCAGCGTTTGCTCCAGGAATTCAAAGAAGGGTGGCATCGGCTGCGGACGTATTTTTAAGTTTGGTTTTAACTTGCTTTGTTAGACTGACGGCGCTTCGCTGAACCAAAGCAATCGCTCTTTATCATGATGCGATCGGAGCCACCTTTTTGTGGGCCAAAACCTGTCGCTTGCGGTTGATATAACCCGTGCCGGTTGATATGACCAGCTATCCGCGGGCTCGGTCGTTGAAGCGCCGCGCGCATGATCATGCAAGTTTATTCAAGAACAATGGCTTGGCCTGATTTCAAAGGGCGGCAAAAACTGGCATGAATTTTGGTTATGCCTAATGACGCGGTATTTCATCTCAAAATTTTTTTAAGGACTTCTTCCTGATCCATGGAACAACTCAAACGTTTGGAACTGCCTCATCCTGTTTTTTCCAGCGCTTTATTTTTAATCCTGTTTTGCAATACCGCCTTGTGGCGGACGCTGTTTAAACTCAAGGGCGGTGTTTCTGTTGACACCCTGCTGTTTTATACGCCCTTTTTCCTGGTTTTGGTGCTGCTGTTGACGTTGTTTTTCAGCCTGTTCCGGTTCAAATACCTGTTTAAAACGACGCTGATTTTATTTCTGTTCGCCGCTGCGGCGATTGATTATTTCATGCTCGCTTATGGCGTTCTGATCGACAAGGGCATGATACAAAACGCGCTGGAAACCAATTCCAGTGAAGTGGGCGAGTTACTGACCTGGCGGATGGCCAGTCATCTGCTGCTATGGGGCGGCGTGCCGGCGATTTTGATTGTCCGCACGCGGCTGACGTATCAACCGGCGCACCGACAATTAGCCAGCAATTTGGGGACGGTGCTACTGTGCGCCGGGCTAATGCTTGGCCTGTGTTATTTTTTTTACGGCGACTACACCTCGATTTACAGAAACAATCGGCAATTGCGCTATTTAATCAACCCGGTGAATCTGGTCGATTCTTCCATTTCGATCCTGAAGCATAAAATAAGGGGGCAGCACGCGTTGGTTCCGATCGGAACCGATGCCAGGCTCGTGGACGGTCCGAAACAAGCCGGCAAAAAAAGTTTAACGGTTTTAGTGCTCGGGGAAACCGCCAGGGCGGCCAATTTTGCCCTGGATGGTTATCTGCGGCCGACGAACCCGAATTTGAGCCGGGAGGCGGTGTTCAATTTTACCAACGTGCATTCCTGCGGCACGGCTACCGCGGCCTCGGTCCCCTGCATGTTTTCAGGCAGCAGCCGGGAAAGCTACGATCCGGCCAAGGCCGAATATACCGAAAACGTGTTGGATGTGTTGAGCCATGCCGGGGTCAAGGTGTTGTGGCGCAATAACAATGACGGCTGTAAAAAAGTGTGTAATCGGGTTGGCAGCGAAGACTTGTCGCATTTGCAACTGGCCGGCCTGTGCAACGCCGATGAATGTTACGACGAAATTTTGCTGTATCGATTGCAGGCCTACGTCGATGCGTTGACCAGCCATGGCGTGATCGTGTTGCATCAAAAAGGCAGTCACGGTCCCGGCTATCACTTGCGCCATCCGCCGCAATTCAAAATTTTCACGCCCGAATGTGATCAGGCCAACCTGAATGACTGTCCGCGGCAGGAGGTAATCAATGCTTACGATAATACGATCGCTTATACGGACTATTTCCTGGAAAAAGTCATACAGTTTTTAAAGAAAAACTCGGCCAGATATGACACCGCGTTAGTGTATGTCTCCGATCACGGCGAATCCCTCGGGGAAAACAATGTGTACTTGCACGGCTTGCCGTATTTCATCGCACCCGACGAGCAAAAACATGTGCCGTTTATCACCTGGTTTTCGGAGGGATTTATCGCGCACAATCACATCGATAGCGCCTGCGTGCGGCAGCATCAAGATATCCCGTACAGCCACGAGAATTTGTTTCATTCGCTGTTGGGGTTGATGCGGGTTGAAACGCGGGTTTATAACGCAAAGCTCGATATTTTTGCGACTTGCAAGGCGTAGCGAATCAAGCGGATTGTAAAAATTTGCCGGTAACTACTGGCCAAATTTAGCCCAAATTCGGGGGGATTGCTTGTATTCAAATGATGCGGCAATTTAATTTGAACCCGCAAAGTTATAATGGTCATAGTGACAAACCTTACCGTGGCTATGGATAATAAACTTTGCCGATGAATGCATGGTTCGAGAAGCAGCACTGCCGCAACGATTTTACGACTTTCCTTTTTTGCCTCTGGCTTTGGCTGGCAAGCTTTGCCTGCGCTGGCGCCGATAAGGCATCGCTCGACCCAGAAACCGCTTTTGTCCTGACGCATGCGATCAAGAATGCTGGGGCGGTGACGTTTTCCTGGACGATTGCCGAAGGCAACTATCTGTACCGGCACAAATTCAAATTTATTTCGAAAACCCTGGGCATCGAGGCGGGGACGCCGGTGTTTCCGCGGAGCGAGTCGAAGCGGGATAAATTTTTCGGCAACGCCGAGATCTACCGGCGCAACGTGACCGTCGAGTTGCCGCTCAACCGCCTGGACGCGAAGGTAAAGCGTCTGGTGGTGGAGGTGGGCTATCAAGGCTGCGCCGAAAACCGCGTCTGTTATCTGCCGATTCGCAAAACCATGACGTTCGATTTGCCGGCGGCCGGCAATGCGGCTGCGGGGCGCATCACGCCGCCGGCTGTGCAACCGCCTGATGCCGGCGAGCCGGAGCGGATCGCGGCGGTGTTGGCGGGGCATTCGTTCGGGCTGATTCTGCTCAGTTTTTTCGGTTTCGGCCTGCTCTTGGCATTTACGCCCTGTGTGTTTCCGATGATTCCGATCATCTCCGGCATCGTGATCGGCGACGGCGGCGAACGCAGCACGCGGCGCGCATTCGCGCTGTCGCTCAGCTATGTGCTTGCTTCCGCGCTGACCTACACCGTGTTCGGACTATTGGCCGGCGTGTTCGGGCAAAATCTGCAAGCCTTTTTCCAGCAGCCCTGGGTGCTGATCGGCACGAGCGGCGTCTTCGTGCTGCTGGCGTTGTCGATGTTCGGGCTGTTCACGTTACAGATGCCCGCCTTGATCCAGAACCGAATCATGGCGGTCGGCAGTCGGCAACGGCGCGGCAACTGGCTGGGCGCGGCGATGATGGGGATGCTGTCGGCGCTGACGATCGGTCCGTGCGTGACCGCGCCGTTGGCCGGCGCGCTGATCTATATCGGCCAGTCCGGCGATGCGCTGCTGGGCGGCCTGGCGCTATTCGCCTTGGGCCTGGGCATGGGACTGCCGCTGCTGGCGATCGGCACCTCGGCGGGGCGCCTCTTGCCGCGCGCCGGCGCCTGGCTGCAGGTCACCAAGACGGCCTTCGGTGTCGGGTTGCTGGCCGTCGCGGTCTGGCTGCTCGGGCGCATCCTGCCGTCTCCGGTGATGCTGACCTTGTGGGGCCTGCTGCTGACCGTACCGCTGGTCTATCTGGGCGCCAAAAAACTTTGGAAGGTCGCCGGTTTCATCGCCCTCATTTATGGCTTGTTACTGCTGATCGGAGGGGTGACTCGTCCGCAGCGCGATTATCTGGCCGTGTTGTGCACCGCCGCGGTGGCCTGTCAGGCCAAGCCGCTGGCGTTCGATCAAGTCGGGACCGCGGACGAACTGCAACAAAGGCTTGCCGAGGCAGCGAAGAAAGGCCAGTGGCTGATGCTTGATTTTCATGCCGACTGGTGTGTATCCTGTCTCGAAATGCAGAATCTGACCTTTACCGATCCCCGGGTGCGGACCGCATTGTCGGCATTCACATTGGTGCAGGCCGACGTGACCGAGGAGGGCGCGGCGGCGCGGGAACTGCTCCGGCGCTTTCAACTGCCCGGACCGCCCGCGATTCTGTTCTTCGGGCCGGATCGGCGGGAACAAAAATCGTTCCGGATCGTCGGCACCCTGGGCAGCGAAGCCTTTCTGACACATCTCAAGAGGCTTACCACGACCGCCGCCAGGTGATCCGGGCACGCATCGGCTCGGAGATCTATTTTTATATACTGGGAGACCTAGGAAACCGCATGCAAAACGAGCACGACGAGACAGAGAGCTTGACCGAAGACGATTTCGGCACCAAAACCGACGCCCTGATCAAATTGGGCCTGATCACGGTCGGCACCCAGATCGCCACGGAGGTGGTTCACCGCGTCGCGCGCTATCCGCTGGTGGTGTTCGGTCTCGGCGTGGCGGCGGGTATCTATGCGCACAAGGAGCGCAAAAAGATCATCCGCACGGCCCGGCAGCTACAGCATCAGGGGAAAAACCTGCTGCCTTTCCAATCCGGCGATAAATGAGGCGCGCTTTCCCCAAAATGCCGAGTTAACCGGCCTGTTCTAAACTTTCAGCCAATAACCCACCCCGGATTCGGTCAATAGATATTTGGGCTGAGCCGGGTCGGATTCGAGTTTATGCCGGAGTTGGCTCATGTAAATCCGCAGATAATGCGGGCTTTCGATGCTATTCGGCCCCCAGACTTCTTTTAAAATCTGCCGATGCGTCAATATCTTGCCGGCGTGTTTGACCAGCACCGCCAGCAGCCGGTATTGAATCGGCGTCAGGTGAATTTCCTGATCGTCGTTGTAAACCCGGCGGTTGATTAAATCGACATGGAGATTGCCGGTCACGAACACGCCGGCCTCGGTTTGTTCGGGAGGGATGGCGGCATGGCGCAGCGCCACGCGGATACGGGCCAAGAGCTCGCCGAGACCGAAGGGTTTGGTCAGGTAGTCGTCCGCGCCGGCATCGAGCGCTTCGATCTTGTGCGCTTCGGCACTGCGCGCCGACAGCACGATAATCGGCATTTCGGACCAGGCGCGGACCGCCTTGACAACGTCCACGCCGTTCATGTCCGGCAGTCCCAGATCGAGTATGATCAAATCGGCTTTGCGGCTATTCGCCTCGATCACGCCCTGTTTTCCGGTTGCCGCTTCGAACACTTCAAAACCGTGCGTGTCGAGCGCGGTGCGTAAAAAACGGCGGATCGGCGGGTCATCCTCGATCACGATGATTTTGAGTTTTAGCGCGGTCATTTTTGATTAGGACTCAGAGCCCGATTCATTCTTCCTGTGCGACGGCCGGGGGCTGAAGGTCGAGCGGCAATAGGAAAGAAAAAATCGCGCCGCCATCGGCACGGTTATGGGCGCGGATCGAGCCGCCATGCACCGCGACGATCGCACGGCAAATCGCAAGTCCCAGGCCGACACCGCTTTGCGCGGTTTCGTCATGCAGCCGGTAGAATTTTTCGAACAGACGGTTTTCGAGTCCCGCCGGAATCCCCGGGCCGCGGTCGGCGAGCGAAATTTCGACCCAATCGTCGGACATTTCCGCTGCAATTTCCAAAGGGCTGCCGGCTGGCGTATAACGCAGGGCGTTCTCCAAAAGATTCGTCAACACCTGTTCGATCATCACCGCATCGGCATAAATCATCGGAATACCGGGCGGCAAAGTCACCTTGACCTGACGGTCGCTGGTCCGTTTGTCGAAACGGGTTAACACGGTGCCGATAATCTCTTCCAGGGGATACCATTCCTTGTGCAACTGAATCGTACCGGCATCGAGCCGCGCCATGTCGAGTATATTGCTGACTAGATTCGACATGCGCCTCGCCTCGTCGTAAATCGCGCGGCTCACTTCGATCTTGTCTTCTGCTTTCAAGCTGCCGTCGTCTTCCGCGAGAATGCTCGCGGAGCCGACGATCGTCGCCAAGGGCGTGCGGAGGTCATGCGAGATCGAACTGAGCAGCGAGTTGCGCAGGCCTTCCGTTTCGATTTGCAACTGCACGATTTTCGCTTGTTCGGCAAGCCGCAAGCGGGTTACCGCCTGCGCGATCAGCCGCAAAAATGTAGCGAGCAGTTTTTGCTGCTCGGGCAGAAATACCCGGCGCAGATTGACCGGCACCAGCGCCAGCACGCCGAGCACGGTGCTGCCGTCATCGATCGGAAAATAGATCGCCTTTGCGCCGGGCAAGGTCGTCGTGCCCTGGCCGGCCATTTCGTTATGATCGAAGACCCATTGCGCGACGCTGAGATCGGCGCCTGAGAGTGATTCAGGCATGCCCGGTTCATTTGGATAGATCATGCGTCCGCTCGCGTCCGGAAAAAGTATCACGTTGCGGCTGCCGAATTCGGCATGAATGTGGCGCGCCGCGGTGCGTACGATCTCCGTCTCGCTCTCCGCCGCCGCCAGATCCTTGCTCATCGCATACAGCACCGAGGCCCGCCGCTCGCGGTGCGCGGCGACCTTGGCCTGGGAGCGTACATTCGCAGTCAGATTGCTGATCAGCATCGCGACGATCAGCATCGCGCTGAGCGTGACCAGATATTGGGTGTCCGAGACCGCAAAGCTGTGAAAAGGGGTCACGAAGAAAAAATCGAATACGAGGACGCCGAGAATCGACGCAAGCACCGATGGCCCTCGGCCGAAGCGCGCGGCGATCAGCGCGACGCCGAGCAGGAAAATCATCGCCAGGTTCGATTGCTCGAAGCTCCCGTGCATCAACCGGGCGAGCACCGCGCTGATCAAGGTCACGCCGACCGCCCAATAATAACCGAGATAATAGCCTTTTTTGCGGGATTTCGAACGTTGCAGCAAACCCGGCAACACATCTCTGCGGCGCGCGGCCAGTAGCGGAGCATCCTCTTCTTCCCGCGATTTTTGCGGGCTGCCGAGCAAATAAATATTGATGTTGTGCGCCTCGCCGATCAAGGTGTCGACGACCGAGCCCAGCACAAAGCGCCGCCAGCCGCGGCGGGACGGTTTGCCCATCATGATCTTGGTCACGTTTCTGTCGCTGGAGAATTTGATGATCGCTTCGCTCATATTCGGCGAACTCAGCGTGGCGGTTTCCGCGCCAAGCTGTTCCGCGGTGCGTAAAACACGCAGCACCGCATCGCGCTTTTCGGCGGGGAGGCGCTGCAATTCGGGGGTTTCGACATAAACCACGATCCAGTCGGCGCGCAGGCTGACTGCAAAGCGCTTGCCGGCCCTGACCAGCCGTTCGGCCAGCGCATTAGGACCGATGCAGACCAGAATCCGTTCGCTGACCTGCCAGACCTCGCGAATCGCATTGTCTTCCCGGTAATCGAGCATCTGCGCATCGACCCGGTGCGCGGTTTGCCGAAGCGCCAATTCCCTGAGCGCGATCAGATTGCCCTTGCGGAAAAAATTGCGGATCGCTTCCTGCGCCTGCTGCGGCAGATAGACCTTGCCTTCCCGGAGCCGCAGCAGCAGTTCATCGGGCGGCAGATCGACCAGTTCGACCTCGTCCGCCGCCTCGAAGACGGTATCCGGCACCGTTTCCCAAATCCGGATGCCGGCAATCTGGCCGACGTCGTCGCACAGGCTTTCCAGATGCTGCACGTTCAGCGCGGTATAAACGTCAATGCCGGCATCGATCAATTCCTCGATGTCCTGCCAGCGTTTCGGATGGCGTGAGCCCGGCGCGTTCGTATGCGCGAGTTCATCGACCAGAAGGATCGAAGGCCGCCGCTTCAGGGCCGCGTCCAGATCGAATTCGCGCAGCACGGTGTCGCGGTAATCGATTGGTTTGGCCGGCAAGACCTCCAAGCCTTCCAACAAGGCCTGGGTTTCCGCGCGGCCGTGGGTTTCGACCAGGCCCACGACCACGTCGAGGTTCTCCGCGCGTCGCTCGCGCGCCGCCAGCAGCATCGCATAGGTCTTGCCGACGCCTGCCGCCATGCCGAAAAAGATTTTCAAGCGCCCGCGCCGGGCCTTCGCCTCTTCCCGCGCGACGCGGGCCAGGAGTTCATCGGGGTCGGGGCGTTCGCCGTTGGACATCCTTGGCCTCACAGCCAGCCGATGCTTGTGAGGCGGCGATGCAGCCAAATACAGCCGACGATCACGATCAAGAGCGTTGCCGGGTAGGCATAGCGCCAGTCGAGTTCCGGCATATGCTTGAAATTCATCCCGTATAGGCTGAACACCATCGTCGGCACCGCCAAAATAGCGCCCCAGCCGGCCAGCCGTTTGACGACTTCGTTCTGGCGCACCGTCGCCATCGTCAAATGCACCTGCATCGCGTCGTTCAGCATTTCGCGCATGCCGTCGACGGCCTGGTGGATGCGCTGGGCATGGTCGTGCACGTCGCGGAAATAAAAGCGCGTATCTTTCGGAATGATGTGCGTGTGAAAGCGCATCAGTTCGCTGCAGATGTCCAGCCACGGCATCGTCGCACTTTGCAGCAACAGCAAATCGCGCTTCAGGTCGTAAAGCTGCGCGAACGTTTCGCTGCGGAAATCCTTGTCGAAAATATCCGACTCGAGCCGTTCGAGCCGCTGCCCCAAGCCCTCGGCAACCGGCAGATAGCGATCGACGATGAAGTCCATCAGCGCGTATAGCGCGAAACCGGGGCCCTTGGCCAACTGTTCCGGCATGTTCTCGCAGCGCTCGCGCACTTTCGTATAACTCAAGGACGATGAATGCCGCACCGAAACCAAAAAGCGTGTGCCGACGAAGAAGTGGGTTTCACCGAATGCAACGCGCTGGTCTTCGGTCAGTTGCGCGGTTTGCAATACCAGGAACAGCGAGTCGCCGTATTCTTCCAGTTTCGGCCGTTGATGCGCCGAACAGGCGTCTTCGATGGCCAGTTCGTGCAAACCGAACTCCTCCTGGATTTTTGCCAGCAAGACCTTATCGGCTTCGCGCAGACCGAGCCAGACGAAGGTTCCCTCTTCGGCCAGCACGTCGCTGATCGCCTCCAACGTGATTGCGCCTATGCGTTTGCCGTGCTTGTAGGCGACACAGTTCATCACCATCGAAGGATCGATGGGCTGTTCCGGAAACGCGAAATTCAATTGCGGGTTTTCCATGTCTCAGTCTGAAGCCTCATTTAAAATTTTTATGACTGATGTGTTCACGCCATGCCGTGATGAAGGGATTAGGCTACTCCTATTCTGGTCGCTTTGAACGGTTGCGCCGTCATTATTCAATCCCCTTTATTTTCGAACGGGGCAGTGAATAATCGCCCTGAGGTTGGACGGTCTCCTTGAGGGCGGCGAGAATCTCCTGGCATTGTGAAGCAATCAACCTTTTTTTTCCAAGGGAGAGTTCCGCCGACTTGATATTCGTATTCAGCCGGGAAAGCCTTAAAACCTCCCGAGTTGAATCCATGAATCGACCGTATGCAGCCTCTGCGGCCTTCAGGTCTTCATCATCGCCGAGGCCTTCAAGGCGATCAAGAGACCCTAGAGCCTTCTTGGCCGATTCGTCATAGGATTGAATGCGTTGCTCGATCTGGTCCATCACGTGATCGTCCGCCTCTTCAATATGGGCCTTGTGAAGAGCGAAGGCGTTGAGGCTGGCCGTGAGCGCTTCATACGAGTGCATGACGGCATCGTTACACTGGCTGCCGCGTGTGTTTCGGTGGATCAGGCGGTTCAAGCGCTCTTCAAAACGCGCCATTTCTTCAGCGCATTGCGTCGCGGAGATCTTTTGAGCCTTGAAGTTAGTGTGTTGAGTTGCAAGATCCAGAATCGTTTCGTCTAATTTCTTATAGTGGGACCAGCAAGCATTGAACTCATTCATCATCCCTGTCTCGCGCGGGAGTTTATCTCGATGAATGATCGATTCGATTTGCTTCCGGCTGTTTTCTAGGCGATCGGCAGCCTGGCGAGCTTGAGCGGCGAAATCTTCCGATGCCTGATCATTAATGGCCAGTACGGCATTCTTCTCGGACTCAACGGCTTCGTGAAGTTCAATCTTCATCGTTGATAACAAATTCGCTTTCATACGCTGCGTCTCGAATGGATTAGCCCCCTCTCGGTAAACAGAAACAAAGAGGGTGAATGCCGCCATGACCGCAAAAGTCAGCACCCATGGCAAAAAATCATATAATCTTCTCTTCGTTTTTTGTTCCATACTTCAATCTCCTCGCGCCTTTGTTTAAGCTTGCTCTATCAATCGTTGTTGAAGAGAGTCCTTTGGACGGAATAGTCTTCCATGATAAAGCTTTCATCATGAAATCGTCATTCTACTGAATGGCGTCCAATGCCAGATTTAAGGTCAGGACGTTAACCCTGGGTTCTCCCAAAAAGCCCCATTGCCGATTTTCGGTATGCATCTGTACCATGGCTAGAACCGTCTTCGGATCGATATGACGGGCATGGGCGATCCGGTTGACTTGATATGCGGCGGCCGCAGGACTGATATGGGGGTCCAATCCGCTGCCGGAAGCGGTGACCAGATCGACCGGAACCGGGGATTTATTCCCTGGGTCGGCCGCCTGCAACGCTTCGATCCGGTGTTTCACCGCATCCGCCAGCGCCGGATGCGTCGGGCCCAAATTGGAGCCGCTCGATGCCCCCGCGTTATAGGGATAGGGGGCGGTAGCCGAAGGCCGGCCCCAAAAGTAGAGCGTGCCGCTGAACGGCTGCCCGATCAACCCCGAACCCACCGCTTTGTCTTGCCGGTTTCGCAGGATGCTGCCGTTGGCCTGGGCGGGGAAAAGCCCTTGCGCAAGCCCCGTCACCAACGCCGGATAAATCACGCCGGTCAGCAAGGTCCAGATCAGCAACATCATCAGTGCCGGTTTGATAAGTTTAATCATATTGAACACCTTAATGGGAGTGTGTGTAGGGCTGATCAGCGGAGCGCACCCATCTTGGGTCCTTACACAAGGCCCAGCCCGATCAGAAGCAAATCGATCGCCTTGATGCCGACGAACGGCACGATCAGTCCGCCGACGCCATAGATCAGCAAATTGTTTTGCAGCAGCTGTTCCGCGCCGACCGGCTTGTAGCGGATGCCTTTCAACGCCAGCGGAATCAGCGCGATGATGATCAACGCATTGAAAATCACCGCCGACAGGATCGCGCTGTCCGGCGTCGCGAGCCGCATCACGTTCAAGACATTCAGCGCAGGATAGGTCGTCGCGAAGGCGGCCGGGATGATCGCGAAATATTTCGCGACGTCGTTCGCGATACTGAAGGTGGTCAAGGCGCCGCGCGTCATCAGCATTTGCTTGCCGGTCTCGACGATCTCGATCAGCTTGGTCGGATTCGAATCCAGATCGACCATGTTGCCGGCTTCCTTGGCGGCCTGAGTGCCGCTGTTCATCGCCACCGCGACGTCGGCCTGGGCCAGCGCCGGTGCGTCGTTGGTGCCGTCACCGGTCATCGCGACCAAGCGGCCGTCGGCCTGATGCTCGCGGATCAGCTTGAGCTTGGCTTCCGGGGTCGCTTCGGCGAGAAAATCGTCCACGCCCGCCTCGGCGGCGATCGCGGCGGCGGTCAGGCGGTTGTCGCCGGTGATCATGATCGTTTTGATGCCCATCTGGCGCAGTTCCGCGAAGCGTTCCTTGATGCCGCCCTTGACGATGTCCTTGAGTTCGATCACACCCAGCGCATGCGCGCCTTCCGCGACGACCAGCGGCGTGCTGCCGCGGCGCGCGACATCGTTGACCCGCGTTTGAATTTCCTGCGGAAACGTGCCGCCCTGTTCTTCGACATAGGCACGGATCGCGTCGGCCGCGCCCTTGCGGATCTGCCGGCCATCCAGGTTGACGCCGCTCATCCGCGTCTGCGCGCTGAAATGCACGAAAGTCGCGCCGAGCGAATGTACGTCGCGCTCGCGAAAGCCGAATTTTTGTTTCGCCAGCACCACGATGCTGCGTCCTTCCGGCGTCTCGTCGGCCAATGAGGCCAGTTGCGCGGCATCGGCCAGGTTCTTTTCGAGGCCGCCTTTGACCGGAATGAAGGTCGAGGCCTGCCTGTTCCCTAACGTAATCGTGCCGGTTTTATCCAACAGCAGTACATCGACGTCGCCGGCGGCCTCGACGGCCCGGCCGGAGGTCGCGATCACGTTCTTTTGCATCATCCGGCCGATGCCGGCGACGCCGATCGCGGATAACAGGCCGCCGATCGTGGTCGGAATCAGGCACACCAGCAGCGCGACCAGCACCGTGATCGAGATCGGCTTGCCGGAACCGGCGCTTTCGACGCTGTACAGCGAGAACGGCAGCAGGGTCACCGTTGCCAGCAGGAATACCAAGGTCAACGCGACCAAAAGGATCGTCAGGGCGATTTCGTTCGGGGTTTTCTGGCGCTTGGCGCTTTCGACCATCGCAATCATCCGGTCCAGAAAAGTTTCGCCCGGATTGACCGTAATTCGGACGACCAGCCAGTCCGACAGCACCCGCGTGCCGCCGGTCACCGAGCTGAAATCGCCGCCGGATTCCCTGATCACTGGCGCCGATTCGCCGGTGATCGCGCTTTCATCGACCGAGGCGACGCCTTCGATCACCTCGCCGTCGCCGGGAATGAAATCGCCAGCCTCGACCAGCACGGCATCGCCGCGCCGCAGCGTCGAGCCGGCAATCTTGCTGTAGTTCGAACCGTAGCGCGGTTCGTCGAGTTTTTTCGCCGCGATGTCGCGCTTGGCGCCGCGCAGAAACGCCGCCTGCGCCTTGCTGCGGCCCTCGGCCACCGCTTCGGCGAAGTTCGCGAACAGGACCGTGAACCACAGCCAACAAGCGACCGCCAAGGTGAAACCCGGTTCGGCTTCGCCTTGACCTCTGAGCGCCTGAAGCCATAAAAAAGTCGTCAACAGACTGCCGACATAGACGACGAACATGACCGGGTTTTTCGCTTGCTGACGTGGCGTTGATTTGCGCAAGGCTGCGAGCAGCGCGTCCTGTAAAATTTGCCGGTCGAATAATGCGGTGGAAACCGATTTTTTACGCATGAAGTTCTCCAATCCCCTACGGTCATTTTGTCATTTGCAGCTGTTCGACGATCGGACCCAACGCCAAGGCCGGCACGAAGGTCAGCGCGCCGACCATCAGCACGGTGCCGATCAACAAGGCCACGAACAGCGGCGTGTGCGTCGGCAAGGTGCCGGGGCTGACCGGCACGATCTTCTTCGCGGCCAGGGAACCGGCGATCGCCAACACCGGCACGATCAGCCAATAACGCGCAAACAGCATCGCCAGACCGAGCGTGATATTATAAAAAGGCGTATTCGCGGACAGCCCGCCGAAAGCGCTGCCGTTGTTGTTGCCGGCCGACGAAAACGCATAGAGCGCTTCGCTGAAACCGTGCGCGCCGGGGTTAAATAGCGAACTTTTACCGGCATCGGTCATCACCGCGGCGGCCGTGCCGCCCAGGACCATCAGCGGCGGAATCAGGATCGCGACGGCGGCCATTTTCATCTCAAAAATCTCTATCTTCTTGCCGAGATACTCCGGCGTGCGGCCGATCATCAACCCCGCCACGAACACCGCCACGATCGCAAACACGATCATCCCGTACAGACCGGAGCCGACGCCGCCGAAAATCACTTCGCCCAGTTGCATCAGCCACATTGGCATCATGCCGCCAAGCGGCGTAAAGGAATCGTGCATCGCATTGACCGAGCCGTTCGATGCGGCGGTCGTCGCGACCGCCCACAGCGCCGAATTGGCGATGCCGAAACGGGTTTCCTTGCCTTCCATGTTGCCGCCGGCTTGTGTGTTCGACGAATTCTGATCCGCGCCGAGCGACGTAAGGATTGGATTGCCGTGCTGCTCGGCGGTGACGGTCACGAAAACCAGCGTAACAAAAACGATCGTCATCGCCGCCAAAATCGCCCAGCCTTGCCGGGTGTCGCCGACCATCATGCCGAATGTGTAGCACAGCGCGGCCGGAATCAGCAAAATCGCCAGCATTTCGAGAAAATTCGACAACGGCGTCGGATTTTCGAAGGGATGTGCCGAGTTCACGTTGAAAAAGCCGCCGCCGTTGGTGCCGAGCTGCTTGATCGCGACTTGCGAAGCCGCAGGCCCCAGCGCCAGGGTTTGTTCATGCACGGCGATTTTTTCGAGCACCGGCTTGCCTTCGGCGTCTTTGGGCGCTTGTCCGTCGTCACCGAGCTTGGGCTGCTCGGTGATGACGGCCTCGGCCAACGTGACGTTTTGAGAAGGGCTGAAGGTCTGCACGACGCCTTGCCCGGCCAAAGCCAGGGCCAAGAGCAATGACAGCGGCAGCAAGATATAGAGCGTGCCGCGGGTCAGGTCGACCCAGAAATTGCCGATCGTGTCCTGGTTGCGGCGGATGAAACCGCGAATCAAAGCGACCAACACCGCCATGCCAGTTGCCGCCGAGGCAAAGTTTTGCACGGTCAGCCCGAGCATCTGGGTCAGGTAACTCATCGCCGTTTCGCCGCCGTAGCCCTGCCAGTTGGTGTTGGTCGCAAAGCTGACCGCCGTGTTGAACGCCGAATCCGGGCCGACGGCCGCTAAATGCTGAGGATTGAGCGGCAAACCAGCTTGCAGTCTTTGCAAGGCAAACACGGCCAACAGGCCGAAAAAATTGAAAATCAGCAGGGCGGCGGCGTATTCGGTCCAACGCATGTCCTGCTGCGGATTGACGCCGCCGAGACGGTAGATCAGTCTTTCAATGGGGATCAGCCAGCGCATTGGCCCGATCGGCCTGTCCTGATAAACACGGGCCATGTACCCGCCGAGCGGTTTCACCAGCGCCAGCAAAGCGGCGAGATAAACCGCGATTTGTAAAAAGCCAGTGCTCGTCATCAGAATTTCTCCGGAAAAAACAATGCAAAAGCAAGGTAAATGAAAATCACCAACGCGATACCCGCGCTCAGGAGATAAAGCCCGCTCATGACGAACTCCGTAATTTTTCGAAGGCGTAGACCAAGGCGCCGGTCAGCAGGAAAAACCCTGCGCAAAGAAAGATAAAAGCGATGTCCATACAAGTCCTTTCAAGATCGGTACGGTGTGCGAAGCTACGGGGCCAAGCGTCTGTAGTTCCTCTTAACCGCTCCGTGTCGGGATGCAACAGAAAACAGTGATTCCCGGCTCGATGGTTAGATGGCGGAATAGACTACGCATTCAAAAATAAAAAAGATGTAAAATTTTCGGTAGAATGCGCGCCTTTGTTGTTTGTCATTTCCACCATCATCCTGCCGAGAGGGCAATGAATCCATCATCTCTTCCGATTAGCCCTTATCCCGCCGCTGTGTCGCGCCGAGATTTATGGCGCATGATCCGGCTCGTTCGCCTGCTGCACAAATTGAGCGGAAATGGCGCCTATCGGAGTCATCTGGAAAATGTGTTGCCGGTGAGCGCGCGCTTCGATCCCGGCCATCATGCGGTGATGATGGGTTACGATTTTCATCTGACCGAGTCCGGGCCGAAGCTGATCGAAGTGAACACGAATGCCGGGGGCCTCTGGTATGCGAGCCTGTGCGATGATCCGGAAGCGGCGGAATTCTCGGCGCGGCTGGGCTCGAAGCTGCTGAAGACATTTTATGACGACTATGCCCGCTTTCGGAACGTTCCCGAATCGCGCCCCAAAACCCTGGTGATTCTGGACGAAAATCCGGCCGAGCAGCCGCTTTATGCGGAGATGCAGATTTTTGCCGCGCTGTTCAACAAAGCCGGTATCGAGGCGGTGATTGCCGATCCGGAGGCGATTGAGGCGAAAGAGGGCGGCCTTTATCTCGACGGCAAACCGGTCGATATGATCTATAACCGGCACTGCGATTTTTATCTGGAATCTGCCGCGCTCGCAAACATCCGCGCGGCCTATCTGAAGGGGCAAGTTTGCCTGAGTCCGAATCCCCACGCCTACGGCCTGCTGGCCGACAAGCGGCGGATGATGCTGTGGTGTCAGATTGCCATCATGCGCGGCTTCGGCCTTTCGGAACAGGAACTCGCGCTCTTGGCCGAAACGATACCGGAGACCCGCTTGCTGGCCGAACTGGCGACCGAGGAAGCCTGGCGCACCCGCAAGCAATGGGTGTTCAAGCCCGAGACCGGCTATGCGAGCCGGGGCGTCTATGTCGGCGACAAACTGACCAAGCACAAATTGGCCGAACTCGTTCCGGAGGATACGCTGATCCAGTGGCGGATCCCGCCTTCGCTGACGTTCGGCGAGGCGGATCAGACGTTCAAGACCGATTACCGGCTGTTCGTGTACCGCGACCGCATTCTCGGCGTCGCCGCGCGGATTTATCAGGGCCAGGTGACCAACTTGCGGACCGAAAACGGCGGCTTTGCGAAGGTACGGCTGATCGCCTGAGCCGTAAAACGGAGACTGCCTGGGTTTCAATAAGCAAATATTAATTAAACTATGTCATATGACACAGTCGAAATAGGTCAAATCACGTATTAACTTAAAATCTGCAAGGGATTTGGCAGCCGCGGGCGGGGCGGAAGCGGCCGCTGGACCCCGCTCATTGAGTCCAAAGCCGGCCAATCCGGGCATTCGCGCGGGTTGGCGCAAACCCCTTCGAAATTTTTGACCGCAGTTGAAACGTTGGCATTGATTCTGCTTAAGTTATGACAAAGCATTACTCTGTCATGAGGTTACAACAATGAGTCAACCATTAGCACAATCCACACTCACTCAATCTTCCGGCAATAACGGCGCCTTGTTGTTGGGAACCGGCTTGGCGTTGGCGTCGATGATCCTGATTCCCGCGCTGGCGACCCGCATCGGGCTGGGCGCGAGCCTGACCGGCGCGCTCAGAATGGCGGTGATGAAAGCCAGCTCCCAGGCGATCAGACGATAACCTTTCGCTGATCACCGCGTCCGCTCACGTTCCGGGTGAGTCAGTCCCGGCGTGGCCAAATCGCCGCCATGGGCAGTGCGGATGGATAGGCGCGAGGGACTCGAATTCAGCAAGATGGTTTTTGGCCTAGTTCTTTGCAACAGAATTATTCACGACTTTTCATGGGCATCCTCGCCTGATTTTCACGCCGCAATGGCGCTGCGAATCAGGCTTTTTTTGCTTCCCGCCGACAATTTTTATCGCTATGCATTGCATCTGGTTGCCAGGTTTAGTAGCATTTTCTTACCATGTAATAAAACGATGTTGATATGAGCGAAATCGATAAGGCCTGCGATCTTTGCGGATTGCCGGTGGTGACCCAGGGTTTCAGGTTGCGCACGCAAGCGGGCGACAAGGCGTTTTGTTGCGAAGGCTGCATGGGCATTTATCAGATGCTGCACGAAGATGAAGTGCTGACAGTCCCGGATCAGGCCGAACCGAACGATTGAGCCGCGTTAGCTCCAGGCTCGCCCTGCCAAAACTCCGTGTTCGAAGCGGTCAACAATAATTTTCGCTGAGGATTCTCAACTGGAAGAGGGAGCGATAGACTGAGTTTCAGTTCGTTATTTCCCTCGCAACAGATTTTCAGCAAAGCAGATGCCCGCGGCATCAACCCTGTGCCGCGCGGCCGAGGTTTTGGATTCAATGACAAGAGGAGTGCTGTGATGGCGCATGTACATGGCAAAGGTATGATGAAGGAAATGAGTAAAGTTAAGGACTCCATGGGCCGGGAAATTATGAAGGGCTCGATGGCTTCCGTCACCGTCCACACAGGAGCAAAATTGATGAGTAAATTAGCGAAATACCCCGTACTGGTGTTTGGGGCCGGCATCGTGGCCGGTGTTTGCGTCTACAAATACCGTAAGCAGATCATCGCCTCGGCCAACAAGGCGATCGATTCCGGCAAGGATTTCGTGTTGCAGCAAAAAGAAAATCTGGAAGACATCGTCGCGGAGACGAAGGAAGAGAGCTGATACACCGTCGGGTATTTCCTTTCCCTTCATTTTGCAGAAACGGGTGATTTCTGTTGATCCGGAAATCACCCGTTTTTGTCTATTCCGAGTTTTTTTGACTTATGGCCATTCAAAAAGAGTTTGTATTACGCTATCGGGGGTCGGAGCACGTTCGTTTTGAAATACCTTCCGCGTTTTGCGAGCAGCAAGCGGCTGAAGCGTTGACCGAACGACTGCTGGCCATAGACGGTGTGTACCGGGTTCAGGTCTATCGAAGCCAGAAGAAACTGGCGATCCGGTATCAGGAAACGGTGCACGATTTCACGGGCTTGTGCAGATTGTTGTTCCAGATCGTCGGTGAACTGGAGAAAGACGCGCTTGCGGAAGCCCGGCCGAAAGCCGTGCAGATCGCCAAACAGCGCGTCAAGAACCGACTCAAGAATATCAAGGTCTTCCGCTGGTTCGGCAACAAATACGACGATGCGAAGGAAACCTTGCAGGCCGCGAAGATCGTTGGCAAAGGACTCGCCAAGCCGGGTAAATTCTTCAAGGACCCGGAAAAGATGGTGATCGATTTTCTGAACGACATCCTGGTGTTGTTCCTGATCCGGTTGCACTGGGATCACATCGCAAAGGAATGGATTCCAAGACCGCTGCGCTACCGCTACGAATGGATGGCGGTGTTTTATATGATTTATTTGTTGATGCGCTCGCGCCGGCCGAAGTAGCCGACATTTCTTGAAAACGTGTCAGAAAAGATTGGTACAGGAATGATTGATGAGCGATAACGCAGCGGCGACTTACCGGCATTTTGACGTGCGGCATCAACTGCAACGGCGGCTACGGATCGTGGCACCGATGTTGAAAAAGGACGATGAGCGCTGTTACATCCTCGAAATCCTGCTCAAGAAACGCGCCGAAATCAAACGGGTGCGTTCCACGCCCGCGCTCGGCACGGTCGTGATCGAGTTCGATCCGAACCGCCTGCCAAAGGCGAATCTGCTGCTGATGCTGGATGCGGTGCTCGGCAACCTGGCCAGCAAGCCCCGTTCGAGCAGCCAGCGTCAAAAAGCCGATTTCTCGACCGGCGTGCAGGAAGTCGATCTGGCGATCGAGGGCATGACCTGCGCGTCCTGCGCGCTGCTGCTCGAAATGGTGTTCAATCGCGATGCGAAGGTCAAACAGGCCAGCGTCAATTTCGCGACCGAGACCCTGACCGTGGCCGGGCAATTGAACCGGGACGAGGTGTCGGCGAAGGTCGCCAGCCTCGGCTACACCGCCTATGCGATGGATACCTTGGCGCAGCGCAAGACGCTGATCGAAAAGGAACAGTTCCGTATCCGCTCGGCCTGGCGGCGGTTTATGTGGTCCGCCGTGCTCAGTACGCCGGTGATCGTGCTCGGCATGGGCATGGCGAGGTCGCGGCCCTTGCACTGGCTGCAATTCATGCTTGCGACACCGGTCGTGTTTGGCTCCGGCAAGCCGTTTTTCGACAAGGCGATCAGGCTGGCCAGGTACCAGGCCGCGAACATGGATACGCTGATCGCGCTCGGGGTCGGCGCGGCTTATGCCTTCAGTGTGTCGTCGTTCCTCCGGCGGCGCGGCCACCTGTATTTCGAGGCGGCCGCAGCGATTATCGTATTCGTGCTGCTCGGCCGTTATCTCGAAGAGCGCGCCAAGGGCAAGGCCGGCGAAGCGATTCGGCAACTGGTCGATCTGCAGCCGCAGACCGCGACCTTGATCCGGGACGACCGGGAAATCGTCGTCGATGTCGACAGCGTCGAGGTCGGCGACATCTTATTGGTGCGGCCGGGCGAGAGGATTCCGACCGACGGCGAGGTCGTGCACGGCATTTCGACCGTCGATGAGTCGATGGTGACCGGCGAAAGCATGCCGGTAGTCAAGGATGTCGGCCACAAAGTGATCGGCGGCTGCGTGAACGGCAACGGCGTGCTCAGAATCCGCGCGACCGCGGTCGGCATGGATACGGTGCTGGCCGGCATCGTGCACATGGTCGATCAGGCGCAATCGGCCAAACTGCCGATCCAGAAACAGGTCGACCGGATTTCCGCGGTGTTCGTGCCGTCGGTGATGATGGTGTCCGGGTTGACCTTTGCCGGCTGGATGGCGCTCGGCGCGCCGTTCGGCTTCGCGCTCGGCAATGCGATCACCGTGCTGTTGATCGCCTGCCCCTGCGCGCTGGGCCTCGCGACGCCGGCGTCGATCATGGTCGGCACCGGCCAGGCCGCGAAGAAGGGCATTTATATCCGCAACGGCGAGAGCCTCGAAGTCGCGGCGAAGCTGAACGTGATCGTGTTCGACAAGACCGGCACTATCACCGAAGGCAAGCCGAAGGTCAGCGATCTGTTGAAAGTTTCACGTTTGGGCGAGGACAAGCTCGTGATGTTGGCCGCCTCGGCCGAGCACAATTCCGAACATTTCCTCGGCAAGGCGATCGTCGAGTATGCACGCGAGCAGGGCATCGAACTCAAGGAATGCTCGCATTTCTACAGCGAGCCGGGCCGCGGCATCGAAGCCGACGTGGACGGCAAATCCCTGCTGCTCGGCAATCTGGCCTGGATGCGCCAGCGCGACATCGACGTGCAAAATCTGGAAGCCGCCGCCGGCCACTTCGCCGAACAGGGCAAGACGCCGGTGTACATGGCGGTCAATCACAAGGAAGCGGCGGTGTTCGGCATCGCCGATCAGCCGAGGGCGCATGCGGCCGAGGCGATCGCGCGCCTGCACCGGCTCGGCGTCGAGACCGTGATGGCGACCGGCGACACCGAAAAGACCGCGCGGTTCATCGCCCGCAAAGTCGGCATCTCCGACATCGCCGCGAATGCGAAACCGGAAGAAAAACTCGCGATCATTCAACGCCTGCAAGCGGAAGGCAAAGTCGTCGGCATGATCGGCGACGGCATCAATGACGCGCCGGCCTTGGCCGCCGCGAATGTCGGCTTTGCGGTCGGGAGCGGCACCGACATCGCGATCGAGTCGGCCGACATGACCTTGACTCAGGGCGACATCACCAAAGTGACTGATGCGATCGAGTTGAGCACCGACACGATCCGCATCATCAAGCAGAACCTGTTCTGGGCCTTCGGCTACAACACCATCGCGATTCCGGTTGCCGCGATCGGCAAATTGAATCCAATGATCGCCTCGGCCGCGATGGCGCTGAGTTCGCTGTCGGTGATTTTGAATTCATTGCGCCTGAGCAAGAAATAGGATTTTAAGATGGATCATTCAATGATGGAACACGCGGGCATGGACCACGGCGCGATGCAGGGCATGACCGAGGTCGCGAACGCGGCCGGCGGCTTCGACTACACGCTCGCCTTCATCGCCGGTTTTCTCGGCAGCGGCCATTGCCTCGGCATGTGCGGCGCGCTGGTGTCCGGCTATTTCATGAATTCGGGCAAGCAGCGCTCGTATTGGCCGTATCTGATGTATCAGGTCTCGCGCATCTCGGTCTATACCTTGATCGGCGTCACCGCCGCGCTGCTCGGGGTCGTGCTGGTGTCCGGCGGCCTGTTCGGCAAAATCCAGAGCATCCTGCAGATGATCATCGGCATCGTGGTGATCGGCCTCGCCTTCGGCATCCTGGGCTGGCTACCCTGGCAGGGCTCGATCCGCCTGCTGCCCGCGCAATGGCTGCGCAAGGGCTATGCGGCCTCCCGGCAGCAAGGCGCGCTCGGCGGCGCGATGCTGGCCGGCCTCTTGAACGGGATGATGCCGTGCCCGTTGACCTTCGCGATGGCGGTCAAGGCGACCACCGCGACGACCGTGCTCGAAGGCGGCTCCCTGATGCTCGCGTTCGGCGCCGGCACCCTGCCGATGATGCTGTTCATCAGCCTCGCCTTCGGCAAGATCAAGGCGAACATCCGCGGCCTGATGTACAAGGCCGCCGCCGCGATCATGGTGGTGATGGGCGTCAACACCTTCTACCGCGGTTTCGGTTTTTACATGGACCAGCATTTCAAACATCACAATCACTATATGATGATGCAGGCCTGGGTGAACGAGATGATCGCTTACCTGAATGAGTTGATCGCTTACTTTGGTGATTTGGTCAACAACATCCAAAATATGTAGGCCGCTGGTCCGGCTTCAGGCCGGATTTTGCGCGTAGGACAGCGCGTAGCCCGGATGCAGGAATGGGTGAACGAGATGATCGCTTACCTGCACCAGTTGATCGCTTATTTCGGCGATTTGGTCAACAATATCTAAAATATGTAAATCGCATGTCCGGCTTCACATAGCGGCCCAAAGCAGACTGGAACTTATCACGGTTTATTTTTTGTAGGAAAGCAGGACTTGGTTTGGAAAATCGGTCAATTATGCCACTCATCTTGTCCGTTTATTTCATTCCGTCGCCGCGATTTGTTACGCGTCATTAGACTCCAGCAGCCAATCATTCTCCGCAACGGTTGATTCGTTAATTGTGTGAAATATTTCACATTGTCAAGACATGATTTGCAGTAATCAGGGGGGCTGAAAAGGCCCCAATCATGCCGCTCTTATTTTTGTAACGAGTTGAAAGTAGAGTGTTTTATCTCTCACAATGAGGTCGTGTTGTCTCGCCAATGTAGACCTGCACAGCGTGGCATTACTGCCTCCGATTTCGTCGATTCCCGCCAATCTCAAGCAAAAACGCCATTTTGCATTATCTTTTTTATCAGTTCCGCCGTGATGTCCGGACATACCCGTCCTTTTGACAGGCGTTGGTTCTCTGCTATTTTTTGAACAAATAAATACCAAGTATTTTTCTTGGTTATTTGGGAAGACAAACGTGCTTTTGGTGGTTTGTAGAGGTGTCCCGCGATGAACGGACGGCGCCTGCCCATGCAGAAAACAAGCAAAACCGGCAAACATAATAATTGAGAGGACGATAACAAATGACAGGAAAAAACCCGATGCAAGCCATTTCTCGGCGAATAACCGGCCGCTTGTTGCCGCATTCCATCAAAGTACTGTGCGTATTGGGCGTGGCGGTGGTCATCGCTCATTGGGTGACAGCTGCCGGAATTCGCGATCAGCAACACAATCCGGAGTGGTTGAAAACGAGCGCCGAACAAGCGGAAGCTGTGCAGACGATCAACCTTTGGCTGATCAGGAAAAGCCTCGCGGCCGACGGCAAGGCGGCGTTCGGCAGCGACGAAAAAATTCTTGGCGGCCTCGATCAACTGGAGCAGGCGCATGCCGCATCGGGCGGAGATCGGAACACGTCTTTGGCGGTCTTGTTGCAGGACTATACTACGGCGGTCAAAAAGCTGCAAAAGCTGCCGCCGCAATTGAGCGGCCATGATCCGGAACTGCGCCGGTTGCTCGATTCCTTGTCACCGCGTTTGCTGCAGGAAATGCATGGCGTCAGTTCGAGTTATCAACGGCAGAGCGAGGCGATGCTCGACGCTGTCGCGAGCAAGCAACAGTGGATGTTTGTTGTTTCACTGGGTTCGCTGGTGATCATCGGCATCCTGCTGTTACAGCCCTTACTCGCGCAGTTGAAGGCAAGCGCGTTGTGCCTGCGTCAGGAAAAAAGCCTGGCGGACAAGGTGATCGATACCGCGCAGGTTCATATTTTCGCGCTGGACGCGGACGGCAAGGTGGTGTTGATGAATCGTCATGCCGAACAGCATTGCGGCTGGTCCGGAGATGAAATCAAGGGCTGCGGATTTTTCGAACGCTTCATCCCGATCGAGCATCGCCAGGAATTGGAGGCCAAGTTTCACGCCATGATGTCCGCGGCGAGCGCTATGTCCGCTCAGATCGAAGCGCCGCTTTTAAATGCCTCGGGCGAAAAAATACCGACGAGATGGAATCTATCGGTGGTCGAGGAACTCGCATCAGGAAAAGTGGGCATGTTGCTGATTACCGGCGCCGAGGTGTTCGCGCGCGCGCAGAGCAAGGAGAGGTCTGCGGCCAATTTACTGCAATTCAACGTCCGGGTGGCGGACGAAGACTTGATGGCGGGCGATGATCCGCTGTTCCCGGGTATCGCGAACGGTGACACGGACAACATTATTCGCATTCCGGAATCCCTGTACCGTCGCAGCAGCAGGCGTCCGCTGGCGCAGGCGGCGAAGGACGCGATGGTGTTTTTTACCGAGGACGGCTACTCCGGTTTTCCGGGGCACTTCGATCAGGACCGGATCTGCCGGATATTGCCCCGGCATAACGAGTTTTGTCAAAAACTGGGCTGGAATCGCCTGTTGAACCAGCACAACGAGTCGCTCGATGATGATTTATACGCGCTGATGCCCGGCAAGTCCGAATATCGCCACTTCGAATTGAAACACAGCGATGACAAAGCGGTGATCGCCGGCGCCGTGTATGACTGGCTGATGGACCGGCAAAACTTACCGAACGATCTGACCGATGCGTTGTTGATGGTGCTCGAAGAAATGCTCGAAAACAGCTTGTATGCCGCGCCGCGCGACAGCGGCGGCATGCCTTATTACAGGAGGGCCGAAGCGCGGGAACTGGCGTCTTATGAGGAGATCAGCGTCGATGTCGCGCGCGGCGGCGATATTTTGGGCTTGATGATCACCGATTGCTGGGGAACCTTGACGCCCGGTATTTTCTTCAAGAGTCTGGCGCAGGCGATGGAAGAGGGCATAGAAAGCCGGGGCAACGGCGTCGGTCTGTACATGATCTGGCGCTTGTCCGATTATCTGCAGATTCGTGTGCATCCGCAAAAATGTACGCAAGTGACCGTGCTGTGGGATGTCAGCAGCGGCTTCATCGATCGGAATGTCGACGCCGGCCTGCAGTTTTTGTATCACAATGACTATGAAGCGCCGTATCAAATCCGGGCTACGATCTAGATAGCACAGGAGGCGGCCCCGGCCGCCATTTTGTAGGCTAGGCGCCTTCGACTTTTTCCTCATCCGCATTCGCCATGTCCGAAATTTCCTTCAATCGGGAGATGGCTTTCGCGTTGATGCTGCTCTCTGGATAATTGCCATCATGGTCGGCCGTGCCGGCCATTTGGCCGGTCAATAATTCGAGCGTTTGATTGACGCTCGCCACCGCATAAACCGCAAACACACCCTGCGCGACCGCATCGATCACGTCCTGCTTCAGCATCAGGTTGCGTTTGTTCGCGGCTGGAATGATCACCGCATGCTGGCCGTCAAGGCCGCGCGCCTGACAGAGCCGGAAATAACCTTCGATTTTTTCGTTGACCCCGCCGATCGCCTGCACCTCGCCGTATTGGTTGATCGAGCCGGTCACCGCGAACGATTGTTTGATCGGTGTGCGGGTCAGCGCCGAAATCAGGCAGCACAGTTCGGCCAGCGAGGCGCTGTCGCCGTCGATCTCGCCGTAGGACTGCTCGATCGCGATGCTGGCCGAAATCGCGAGCGGAAACTGTTGTGCGTAGGTATGACCAAGATAGCCGGTCAGGATCATCACGCCTTTGGAGTGGATCGCCAGGCCGAGTTCCGCTTCGCCTTCGATATCGACGATGCCGCGCGAGCCTGGATACACGGTCGTGGTGATCCGCGCCGGCGCGCCAAAACTGCTGCCGCCGATTTCGAGCACGGTCAGGCCGTTGATTTTGCCGATCGCTTCGCCTTCGGTATCGATCAGGATCGTACCGTCGAGCATTTCTTCGAGCATGATCTCGGCAATCCGTCCGTTGCGGAATTCGCGCGCGGCTAGCGCCTGTTCGATCTGCGGCCGGTCGATGCGGTCGAGATTCGCCTTCGCGCTGAACAGATTGGCCTCGCCGATGATGTCGAGCGATTCGGTGATCCGCGCCGAAAAATGATGCTGATTCTCGGACAGCCGGCAACTGTGTTCGATCAGCGCCTCGATCGCGGTCCGGGTCAGCGGTTTCGCGCCGGAATCTTTCGCATGGCGGTTCATCAGCGCGGCGAATTGCTGCATCGATCCCGGATCGCGCGGGATATAATGGTCGAAATCGGCCAAGATTCTGAACATTTCGTTGAATTCGCTGTCCAGTTCTTCAAGCAGATAATAGATGTCGCGCGAGCCGACCAGAATCACTTTCACATTCAGCGGAATCACTTCCGGTTTTAGCGTAATCGTATTGATGCCGATATCCGAATAAGGTGATTCGATCTCGATCTTGCCCGCCTGCAAGGCGCGTTTCAGGCCTTCCCAGACGAACGGATAGGTCAGCATCTTCTCCGCGTCGAGAATCAGATAGCCGCCGTTCGCCCGGTGCAAGGAGCCCGCGCAGATGCGCCGGTAATTGGTGACCAGGGTGCCTTGTTCGCTGACATATTCGATGCGTCCGAACAGGTTTTGATAGGTCGGATGCGGCTCGTGGATCACCGGCGCGCCGTGTTCGAGCTTGTTGTCGACCAATATATTCGGCGCATACAATTCGGTCAGCACCTGCCGACGATTCGCAAATTCGCGGGGATCGGTCGTCCGCCCCGGCATCAGGTATTCGGGAATCGTGTTGCGCAGATTTTTGTCGATTTCGGCGAGATAAGTGATCACGTCGTCGAAATTCAGATATTTGTCGTTCAGTTCGGCGAACAGCGGTTCGATCGCCTGGCTGATCGTATCGTTGTCGAGCTGCTTGATTTTTTCGACCAAAGCCCTTCGCCATTGCGGCAATTCGAGCAGCACATCGCTCAAATATTCCTCAAGCTCCTCGACCTGCTTGTGAAACAGGTCGCGTTCGGCTTGCGGCAATTGCGTGAACTGATTGTCGTCGAGCGTCTTGCCGTCCCGGATCGGCGCGAACGAAATCTGCTCGCTTTCCCGGAACAGCGCAATGCTCATCGACAGGGCTTTCTGATCGACCAAGTCGATCGCATTGTTGTAATACTGGTTGAATTGACGCTCGATCGCGGTCTTTTTTTGCTGATAGGTCGGGCTTTCGAAGGCGGCCGGGAAGGTCGCGAGCAGATTGTCGATCAATTGCTCGATGTCCGCGCTGAATACCGCGCCGTATTCGGGCGGCAATTCGATCGCGACCGGTTCGCGCGGATTCTGGAAATTGTCCGCGTAGGCATAGGACGAAGGTGCGTCCTGCTGTTCGGCGATCGCGGTCAGATGCTGGCTGATCATCGACAGCCGGCCAAGCCCCGGCTCTCCCATCACATAAATGTTATAGCCGGGCCGGGTCATCGCGACGCCGAATTCGAGCGCGGATTGCGCGCGGGCTTGCCCGAGTATCGGCGCATGCGGCATTGATGATTCCTCAACATCGACGCCGGTCAGATCGATATGCAGCTTCAGGGCTTCGGCAGGCAGTTTGGAGACAGTGGTCATTAAGCGTTCGGATGGAATCTAAGGAAAGAAACCGGCGATTCTACCATTTTTCGGCACAGGTTCGAAAAACCGCCGCAGTCACGCGCGTTGGCAGCGCGGCGGGATGATTTTAGCGTACAATCACAGAACGAGTCTGAAAGTCACAACCTTATTATTGAGGTAACGTGTATGCAAAAGAGCAAAACCACGATCGACGGCAACGAAGCGGCCGCCACAGTCGCTTATTTGACCAGTGAAGTGATCGCGATTTATCCGATCACGCCGGCGTCGCCGATGGGCGAGCTGGCCGATAAATGGGCCTCCGAGCGGCGCAGGAATCTATGGGGCACGACGCCGAGCATCATCGAGATGCAGAGCGAGGGGGGCGCGGCCGGCGCGGTCCACGGCGCCTTGCAGAACGGCGCCCTGGCGACGACTTTTACCGCGTCCCAAGGCCTGCTGCTGATGATTCCGAACATGTACAAGATCGCAGGCGAGTTGACCCCGGCGGTGTTCCATGTCGCGGCAAGGTCGCTGGCGAGCCAGGCGCTGTCGATCTTCGGCGATCACAGCGACGTGATGGCGGCCAGGGCCACCGGCTTCGCGTTTCTGGCATCCAATTCGGTGCAGGAGGCGCAGGATTTTGCGTTGATCGCGCAGGCCGCCACCTTGGCCGCGCGGATACCGATCGTGCATTTTTTCGACGGTTTCCGAACTTCGCATGAAATCGCCAGCATCGAGCCGCTCGATCAGGCGACTGTCCGCGCGCTGATTTCCGATGAATTGATCGCGGCGCACCGGTTGCGAGCCCTGTCGCCCGAACATCCGGTGCTGCGCGGTTCGACGCAGAATCCGGATATTTATTTCCAGGCGCGCGAAACGGTCAATCCTTACTATCAGGCGATGCCCGCCATCGTGCAGGACACGATGGACCGTTTCGCGGAGTTGACAGGCCGCCATTACCGCCTGTTCGACTATGTCGGCCCTGCCGATGCCGAAAAGGCGATCATCCTGATCGGCTCCGGCGCGGAGACGGTCGAAGAAACGGTCGAGCATCTGGTCGCGCGCGGCGAGAAGGTCGGTCTGTTGAAGGTGCGGCTGTTCCGGCCTTTCTGTGCCGAGGCTTTGCTGGCGGCGCTGCCGAAGACGCTGCGCCGGATCGCGGTCCTGGACCGCACCAAGGAGGCCGGCGCGGACGGCGAGCCCTTGTATAAGGATATCCTGACCGCGCTCGCGCAAGACGCGATGAGCGCCAAGCCGCGCTTTGCCGCGTTGCCGAAGGTGATCGGCGGAAGGTATGGGCTGTCGTCGAAAGAATTCACGCCGGGCATGGTCAAGGCCGTTTTCGACGAACTGGACAAGCTGCAACCGAAAAATCAGTTTACGATCGGCATCGACGATGATGTCAGCCATACCAGCCTGCGCTGGGATGCGGGCTTTCGCACCGATGCCTCGAAACAGGCGGTCAATGCGCTGTTTTACGGCCTCGGCAGCGACGGCACGGTCAGCGCGAACAAGAATTCGATCAAGATCATCGGCGACAAGACGCAGGGTTATGCGCAGGGGTATTTCGTCTACGATTCGCGCAAATCCGGCGCGGTGACCGTCTCGCATCTGCGCTTCGGCAAGCAAAAAATCCGTTCGACTTATCTGATCGGCAACGGCGAGGCCGGTTTTATCGCCTGTCATCAGTCGGTGTTTCTGGAACGCTACCGGATGCTCGACAAGGCCGCGCAGGGTTCTGTGTTTCTGCTCAATTCGGCGCTGCCGGCCGATCAGGTCTGGGCGTCGCTGCCGCGCTCGATGCAGACCACGATAATAGAAAAAAATATCGCGTTTTATACGATCGATGCCTACGCGATCGCGGAGGCCTCTGGCCTCGGCCGCTTGATCAATACGGTCATGCAGGCCTGCTTCTTCGCGTTGGTCGAGATTATTCCGAAGGAGGATGCGATCGCCGCGATCAAGGCGGCCGTACAGAAAACCTACCAAAAAGCGGGGCAGCGCATACTCGAGGCGAACCTGAACGCGATCGATGCGGCTATCGCGAATCTCTATCGCGTGGCTGTGCCGAATGCTGCCACCAGCCAAAGCGAAATCCCGCCGCCGGTGCCGGCTGATGCGCCGGCATTCATCAAAAATGTGACCGGCGAAATCATCGCCGGCCGGGGCGATGCGGTGCCGGTCAGTTTTTTAACGGCCGACGGTACCTTTCCGACCGCGACCTCGGTTTGGGACAAACGCAATCTGGCGCTCGAAATTCCGGTCTGGGAAAGCGACCTCTGCACGCAGTGCGGTAAATGCGTGTTCGTCTGC
>Ga0207968_100010_pt1 | contig 84060 bp, 78 predicted proteins | sample LakWasMet21_HOW5_2_FD_183867 | JGI IMG/M metagenome (GOLD analysis project Ga0207968, IMG submission 183867) | Freshwater sediment methanotrophic microbial communities from Lake Washington under simulated oxygen tension - Sediment Metagenome... | ecosystem: Environmental > Aquatic > Freshwater >...
CGGCGTATCGGTTGCGAAAGAAATCGAATTGAAGGACAAATTCGAAAACATGGGCGCGCAAATGGTCAAGGAAGTCGCGTCGCATACCTCCGACGTGGCCGGCGACGGCACCACCACCGCGACCGTGCTGGCGCAATCGATCGTGAACGAAGGCTTGAAAGCGGTTGCAGCGGGCATGAACCCGATGGACCTGAAACGCGGCATCGACCTTGCGGTCACCAAAGCGGTCGAAGCGATCGTCGCTTCCGCGACCCCATGCACCGACAACAAGGCAATCGCGCAAGTGGGCACGATTTCCGCGAACTCCGACGAGTCTGTCGGCAACATCATCGCCGAAGCGATGGAAAAAGTCGGCAAGGAAGGCGTGATTACCGTTGAAGAAGGTTCCGGCCTTGATAACCAACTGGACGTGGTTGAAGGGATGCAGTTCGACCGCGGCTATCTGTCTCCGTACTTCATCAACAAGCAAGACAGCATGAGTGTCGAACTGGACGATCCGCTGATTCTGATCTACGAAAAGAAAGTCTCCAATATCCGCGAAATGCTGCCGGTTCTGGAAGCGGTCGCAAAGTCAGGCCGTCCGTTGCTGATCATTGCCGAAGACGTTGAAGGCGAAGCGCTGGCGACTCTGGTCGTTAACACGATCCGCGGCATCGTCAAAGTCGCCGCGGTGAAAGCCCCAGGCTTCGGCGACCGCCGTAAAGCGATGCTCGAAGACATCGCGGTATTGACCGGCGGCACCGTGATTGCGGAAGAAGTCGGCCTGTCGCTCGAAAAAGCCGATCTGTCAATGTTGGGCACCGCGAAGAAAGTCCAGGTCACCAAGGAAAACACCACGATCATCGATGGCGCCGGTTCCGAAGACAAGATCAAGGGCCGCGTCGCGCAAATCCGCGCGCAAGCCGATGATGCGACTTCCGATTACGACAAGGAAAAACTGCAAGAGCGTCTGGCCAAACTGGCCGGCGGCGTGGCGGTAATCAAAGTTGGCGCGGCAACCGAAATCGAAATGAAAGAAAAGAAAGCCCGCGTCGAAGACGCGCTGCATTCGACCCGCGCTGCGGTTGAAGAAGGCGTCGTCGCCGGCGGCGGCACCGCGCTGGTGCGTGCGATTTCCGCGCTGGAAAATCTGCAAGGCGCGAATCACGACCAAACCGTCGGCGTGAACATTCTGCGCCGCGCGATCGAAGAGCCGCTGCGCCAAATCGTCGCGAACGCCGGCGATGAACCTTCGGTCGTGTTCAATGAAGTCAAAAAGGGCTCCGGCAGCTTCGGCTACAACGCGGCAACCGGCCAATACGGCGACATGATCGAAATGGGCATCCTGGACCCCGCGAAAGTCACCCGCACCGCGCTGCAAAACGCGGCTTCCGTAGCCGGCCTGATGCTGACCACCGAAGTGATGATCGCCGACGCGCCTGCCGATGCGAAAGGCGCCAGCATGCCGGACATGGGTGGAATGGGCGGTATGGGCGGTATGGGCGGTATGGGCGGCATGATGTAATCGCCCCGCCTTAAAGTCTAAGCGCTTTAAGCCCGAAGCCCCGGCTAGACTCAGTTCAGCCGGGGCTTTTTTATTTCTATCTTGGGCTTGAGGGAATACCGCGGCTTTGGTCAACAGATCCTAAAGACTTGACTTTATCGATATAAAATACATACGGCGTCAACTAACAAACACAGCCTCCCCTCTGGCTTGTCATAATTAGACTAAACTTAAAGTCCAATTCCAGGTGGGCTTGCCATGCGTCTTTTACTGCATCGTTCATCACCCAATAGGCCAACTTGATGTCATTATCCAAGCAACTATTAATACTGATCTCCACGCTTTTCCTCGCGATATTCAGCGTCAATTATGTGATCAGCATCAAAAATATCAGAAGTTATCTGCAAATCGAATCGCAAGTGCATGCGCAGGACACGGCCACCTCGTTAGGCTTGTCATTGAGCCCCTACATCCTGAAGGAATCCGATCCGATCCTGCACACGATGATCAGCGCGATCTTCGACATGGGCTATTACAAGGAAATCAAACTGGACAATGCCAGCGACAAAACGCTGGTTAAATTGACCAATGATAAGGTGTTCGAAGAGGTTCCCGGTTGGTTCATCAATCTCTTGCCGATCGTACCTGCCACGGCGGAAAGCGAAATCAGCTCTGGCTGGACCTTCGGCGGCACCGTCTTTGTCACGGTCAACCCGGGCTATGCTTACCTGAAGCTCTATGAACAGGCGAAAAGTGCGTTTTATTACTCGTTTATCGCATTTTTGTTATCGCTCGGCCTGTTGATTTTGCTACTGCGCCTGACATTGAAACCGCTGAAGAACATCAACGCACTGGCCTTGACGATCGCCGATGGCCATTTCGACAACATTGCGCATTTGCCTTGGACGACCGAGGTCAAGAATGTCGCGCATTCGATGAACGTGATGTCGCGCAAATTGAGCGGCGTGATGACAACTCTGAACGACAAATTGTCAACTCTCGGGCAGAAGCTTCAGTTCGACGGTTTGACCGGGCTCTATAACAAAAGCACCTTCGACTCCGATTTAAAACAGCTTTACCTGGAGCATACGGACGGCTATCTGTTTCTGATCAAAACCGACTGCTTGGCCAGCCTGGTCAAGGAACGGGGCAGCGAAGCAATCGATGCTTTTCTGCAAAATTGCGCCGCGCAACTGAAGCAAACCGCGCAGAATTTTTCCTGCGACACGACCGCCTATCATTTTTATGGCGCTGAATTTGCGGTCCTGGCCCGCAATATTCAGCCGCCGCAGGCGCGTAAATTGGCAAAATCCCTGAGCATGACCCTAACAGAACTGGGTCATGCCCATCACAGGGACGATATCGGCCATATTGGCGTGGTTGCGTTCGACCCGTTGAGCGCTTCGGAAACAATGCTGCCCGCAGTGCACGAAGCATACGAACAAGCCGTGATCATCGGCCCGAACAGCTATTTCATCAGAACAGGCGTCGATCGCGCCAAAGACATCGACGAATGGAAGTCCCTGGTGTTTGATGTCGTCGCCCGAAATTCCTACACCATTCAGACCCTCGGTCCAATCACACACGTCGCCGATAACCGTGTTTTGATGGAAGAAGCCTTCATCCAGGCCTTCGACAGGGAAGGCACGGCCCTTCCGGTCGGCCTATTTGTCTCGATCGCCGAAAAATATGAAAAAATCATTGCATTGGATCAGGGCATGATCGAAAAGGTGATCGCTCATTTGAAGGGCGCGTCATCCTTGCTGAATATTGCGGTCAATCTGTCAACTCGAACGATCAAAAACAGCGACTTTCGCGTTTGGTTCGCAAACCAGCTCAAACGTAATCCCTCTATTGCCTCACAATTGATCATTAGCATTTCCGCCTATGCGGTGGCTAAAGATTTCAATGCCTATCACGAATTCATCAAATTTCTCCGGGTTTTCGGCGTTCGCGTCGTCCTGAAACGCTTCGACAGCCAATCGCTACCGCTCAGCAAACTCAAAATCTTAAAGCCTGATTTTGTGCGTTTAAGCCGGGAGTTGAGCAATGATTTACAGGGTGATGCCGAAAAGGTCTCATTTTTACAAACGGTCAAAGAAATCGGCGACTTGCTTGAGATTTCGATTCTTGCCGAAAACACCCATTCGGATAGCGACTTTGCTATCGTCAAAGAGATTGGACTCACCGGCGCGAGCCGTTGAGCGATGCGCCCGAACGCCATTTTATGCAGATTACTCGACGCCATCTTGCCCAATTCGCCGCCCTTTGCCTCGGCCTGATGGTGACCTGCAACGGGCTGGGCTGGATCGAGTTAACCAATGAGATGTTGCTTCGAGTCAAAATCAAACATGGAGACCCAGCTCAACACCGGCTTATCCAGTGGCAGAATTTACTCTCTTCCGCGAAAGGTCTACCTGAACATGACAAACTCAAACAGGTTAACGATTTTTTTAATTTAAATGTGCGTTTTGTCGACGATGTTATACAATGGAAAACCGAAGACTACTGGGCTACCCCCTTGGAGTTTCTGGCGACCGGTGCTGGCGATTGCGAGGATTTTGCGATCGCCAAATATTTTACCCTCAAGGAACTTGGCGTCGACGAAAGCAAAATGCGGATTACTTATGTCAAGGCTCTGCGACATGATCAAGCCCATATGGTATTAACTTTCTTTGCTTCACCCAAGTCGATCCCGGATGTGCTCGACAATTTGATTGCCGATATCCTACCCGCGACCCAGCGCTCCGACCTGTTGCCGGTTTACAGCTTCAATGGTAGCGGTTTATGGATTGCCAAAGCGAGAAATGCCGGCAAGCGCGTCGGGAATTCGGACCGCTTGAGTTTGTGGAACGAGTTAAAAACCAGAATGCTGAAGAAACCATTCTAACTTGATGGAACCTCTTTCGTATCAGATCAAACGTACTCATCGAGCAACTAAAACTCGCATCGTAGTCACCCTCGACAAAATTGAAGTCATCGCACCGTTTCATGTTTCGGACGAGATGCTGCATCAGTTTGTCAAGACGCAATGGGACTGGGTGACTCATGCGGTGCATAAACTCAAAACCCGTGCCGCGCACCATCAATGCCTGGCGCCAAAGGCTTATCAAGAGGGCGCATCGATTCCTTATCAAGGAAGAACCTATCCGTTATCGTTGACCCAGACTCAAAAAAAACGAATCAAGATCGAACATGCGCTCGTTTTTACCGCACATATTCCTGTTACTCGTTGGGACACGATCAGCAGCGACGAACTCAGATCCGCGATCATTCGCTGGATGAAGCTCACAATCAAGGCAACCGTGGCACAGATGATTTTACAGCACGGTCCCACGCATCAATTGTTTCCCAGATCCATTACGATCAAATCACAAAAATCACGCTGGGGAAGTTGTGGCATCCATAATGACATCTCCATTAACTGGCTTCTCGCGTTGGCCCCGCTTGAAATCCTAGAATATGTGGTGGTACATGAACTCTGCCACATCCAAGAAAAAAATCATTCAAAATCGTTTTGGTTCTTGGTCGCCCAGCACCTGCCTAATTATCGGAGTGCCAGGTTATGGCTTAAACAACATGGCGGCACGCTCATGCTGGGCATTTGAAAGCGCTGTTTTTCCATATGTACCGCGCTTAAATCGAAGTCACTTCTTTGCAGACAACCATTGCGAATCATAAACATCGCCCATCAACCTGCTTTTAATATTGAAATAATAATAGTGGACTTATTCCGCCCTCCTGTATATGATTGCGCAATACGGTCAGAATGGGGAGTTCTCATATGTCCAGAATATCATTTTTCATGTGTTTTCTGCTGCTTGCCTGCCCAGCGTCATATGCTTTCAGCGATCTTGATGATAGCCAACAAAAGTTATTAAGCAAAGCGACGAGGCTTGAGCGCGCCAATCCGTGGGAAGCCGCTGTGATTTACTGTAAAAGCGCTAGAAACGGCTCGCTCGAAGCGCATTATCGTCTTGGAATGTTATTTGCTTTCGGTCAAGGCGTTCCCGAAGACAGGCAAATTGCTGCCTCCTTATTTGCCGCCGCCGCGCAGCAGGGCCATCAAGAAGCCGGCAACATGCTGGACACCATCCTATACAGCTCCGATAAAATGCCGAACTGCATTCTATCTAATGCCCTACCTCCGCGCGGTCATTACCGCTCGCGATGGGCCAATGACGCCTCTTTGGATTCTGTGCTCGCCGCCTTGGCGAAAGATCGCTTCTGGATCATCAACATGATTAAACAGATAGCCTCTTGGCATCAGGTTGACCCGAGACTGGCCTTGTCCATCGTAAGCGTTGAATCCGCCTTCCAAATCCATGCTCGCTCCAAAGCGAATGCGATGGGCTTGATGCAACTGATTCCCGCGACCGCCGCCCGCTTCAATGTGCGGGATGCTTTCGATGCCAGCCAAAATGTCAAAGGCGGCGTGCGTTATTTGCGCTGGCTTTTGGATCGTTATCACGGCGATATTGCATTGGTCGCCGCAGCGTATAATGCCGGAGAAGGCGCTGTCGACAAATACAAGGGCATCCCTCCTTATCAGGAAACCCAGGATTATGTGAGTAAAGTGATTCGTCATTATCAATCCCGAAAACACACTTTTACACCTGAAAAGTCTTAACACTTCGCTGACAAGACTTGATTTGCTTTCAATTTGATAGAATGGCCGCAGTTGCTACTGTTGCGGCCGTTTTCCTGCCGTTATCTTAAAACAGTCGAGTCAATTAACAGACTTGAATGCCCCTCTCCTGATCGCGCCCGACCTGCAAGCAATACCTTCAGCAGCACCTTATTACACACTTACCCTTTCGATTTTCGGCGTGCATAACTCTTCCGCCCTGATTCATCAAAGCCCGTTTTCTTCCCTCTGTGAATCGGACTTTTCTATTTTTCTGTCTTTCCCGCACTAATCGCTCTTACTGACGACATTGCATCTCCGGTTTTTTTCACCGATTGCCATCGTGTGTGCTTCCATATTTCATCAAATCATGGAAGGAAACCGCTCTTGATCTGACTTGTATCTGCAGCTTAGAATTTTCGTATCACTGCACTTATATCTGCTTGTTGTGCATTGTTTTTATTCCCACCTACCTTGGAGTCAAGCCCCCCATGCTGAGGCTTCCGTAATTCGCGCGATGATTAACAGCATTCATTATTTCATTCCAATGCGCGTTATTGTCGACATTTCGAAAAAACAGTGATCATATCTAAACTCACCTGATTTTCTTGTTGCATCCAGGTTTTTCTCGACAAATTTTTCCCATAAAAAAACCCCCGTTATTCAATGAATAACGGGGGTTTCAGTTGTTAACTTTTTATTATAGTTATTAGATCAGCAATCTTCTATTAGATGAAGGTTGGGATCAGAGGACCGTCGATTTGAACGGTTTGTTTGTTTCCATTTTCGTCATGGAAGAACAACAAGCCAGCAAAACGGCTATCTGGGTCATAGATCAAGTCAGCCAGACGATAAACTTCCCAAGCTGCGTCAGATGCAGTAACTTGAACAGTTCTGGTTTGACCTGGAGCCAGTGGGCTGTTATCGCTAACAGTCAGACCTTCTGGAGCCAACAAGTCATCTGGGTAGCCAGTGGTGTCTTCAGTAACACCAGCATCCAAGAAACGAACGCCAGCGGTGTTGAATTCACCCAAGCGAACAGCGGTGTCGCCATTGTTGGTGATGGTCAGGGTCATGTTCATTGAACGGCCTGGTACACGGTAGGTAGCGTCGTCAATTTTAACGCTAACAGTTGGTGTAGGCAGATCAAGAGGCTTCATACCACGCAACAAACCTGCTTGCAGAGGAGTGGTGATTGGGTATTCAGCATTGGTTTGAGCCATAGTGAAAGCAACGATACCGATAGTTGCCGCAGCGAAAGCCAAGCCAACTTTCTTGTCAGTAGCAGTGATCAGAGTATCCGCTTTGCCAGCTTCAACAGCGATCAAGCGTGGAACGAACACTGGTTTACGCAGCCAGTATACCAACCATGCCGTACCAAACGCATACCAGAAAGCATGCCAGAAGTAGGTGTTGCCCAGATTGTAGGTTTCCAGATCAATGGTTTGACCGGTCAGAGTGGTAATTGGGTTGGTGAATTGGCTCATAGAACCTTCAATCGTTACCCATTTACCTGGTCCGATGATTGGACCGCCGCCTTCAACGTTCATCATGGTGTGAACGTGCCAGTCGCCTGGACGGCGTGCTTTCAACAGAACTTTGAACTCATAGGTTTCGCCCAGTTCCAAAGAAACCGAACGAGGAACCAGTTGACCACCGATCCAAGATCCAGCACGGATAAAGACCGGGCCTGGGATACCAATGTTCAAGAATGCGCTTTCTGGCTTGTCAACAGTTTCCGGCCAGCCGCCGAATACCAGGAATTTACCAGAAATGGTCATCGTTTCGTTAACTTTAACAACTTCTTTAGACCAGTTCAGATCGTACCAGTGAATAGTACGCATACGCATAAAAGCCGCTTGAGACTTTTCACCGTGTGCGGAAGCCGCTGGTGTGTAGAACATCGCTGCTGCAACAGTCAGCAACAGTGCGACAAAGGACAATTTTGCTACCTTGTCTTTTATTAATTTCATATATCCTCCTCTAATAATAGAGAATCTATTTGTTCTTGAGTATCCAGTAGATGATATTTTCATATATCCACTAGTCATATTATTGTGTGATTCTAAACTCAGAGATCTTTTAACGGATCAAGAAGCGGTAGTGAATGCGGTGCTGCCGAACCATCTACCGAAGAAGTGCCACAAGAAGTAAATAATGATACTCACGAAACCAGAGAAGAACGCTGATACTGGAGCAACGTCTTTACCGAAAGTTCTCAGTGTACCTTTTTCAACCATACGGATGTACTCAGGAGTACCAGTTCTTACATAGTGGTAACCTTGCAAGTCAGCCAGGGTCATTACCATGCCGTTATATTCAACTGGCACGTGCAATGGAGCGATAACAGGCCAGTTGCCAGGATAGAACAACAGACCGTATGCCAGACCGCCGACAACAGCAGTCAACTGCATGCTGTTGGACAACATCAGGACCACGTCCAGTACGATTGCGCCTGGAACGAATTGTGATGGGAATACAAAGTTAACTGGGAAGTAAGTCCAACCCCAGAAGTTGAAGTATCTGTTGACCCATTCACCGAACAGCAGACCCAGGACAGCCAGGATTGCGCCGAACGGCAGACGGTAACGCCACCAGAGAACCGCTTGAACAGCCGCTGGGAATGTAATACCAACGATCGGCAATACAGTGACCCACAGACGACGGTCTTTCCAGTCAGTCCAGAAATCCCAGTCACCGCCAGTCAACATGAAGTGAACGTGGTAGCCACCAAGAATAATGAAGAACAAAGTGAACGTAATTAGCCAATCGAACGTGCGGGAAACTTTTACCGCTTCGGCACGTGAACGTACAGCTGATTGAGATGCGCTCATTAGCTTACCTCCTAAAGGGTTTAAAATTATTTTTATTTACTATCTCTCTCTATGCCGTTTCGTCCGTTCGGAATCAAACGAACGAAACAGCTAGGAGATAGTTATTACAGGCTATGACTACAGATTAAGCCAAGTCTTTTTTCAGCAATTTTGCAATTGCTGCGACTTCGATGTTCAGAACACCCAAAGCACCCAAAGCCGCCCATCCGAAGAATACGAAGCCGTAGTGCAGAGGAGCAACGAACAACTCTTCCATAAACCAGAAGGTATGACCCCATTCGTTCAGACCCACGTTTGGCAGAATCATGAACGGACCAACAACAGAAACCATGTATTGAATGGAATTGCCTTGTTGATAAGTAGGCAGTCTGGTTTTAGCATACAGGAAAGAAGCGCCACCAGTGATGATGTAGATTGGGTAGCTCAGATAGAACTCGATAACGTGACTTGGAGTGAAGTCGGTATCGCGAACGATCGTTTGGTGCCAAGTACCATCTTGCTCGGTGAAGTAGCTAGCGCCGAAGTAAATCGCAACGCCGTAGCAAACCAACCAAGTCCAGTGTGTAAAGTGTCTTCTCAGCTCTTCTCTTGGAGTGATTGACATAACTTTACGGTCACGAGTCTTCCAGATGTAGCCCCACAGAATACCTGCGGTTGATACTTCCAATACGAACTCGATATACAGGAAGTTCATCCAGTATGTTTCGAATTCTGGCGCGAAAGAGTCAAGACCAGCGGACCAGCCATAAACGCCTTCATACCAACGAACCCAAGCGTAGAATACGTTATACAACGCAACGCCCAGGAACAGATTTCTTTTATTTAACAGCGGTGCTTCCGCAGCATCAGCTTTCACTGATTCAGTTGTAGCTGCCATTTCTACCTCCTAAAAATTTAACAATCCCCAGCCATAGAGCCGGGAGTTTTTTTGTTTAACTCCTTTTTCCTCATTCTCTGGTTTTTAACCAGGAACCCCACCTTGTCCAGTTTGGTGAGCGCTCAGTTTACCAGCTCAAGTGACCTTGTCAAGTCAAAAAACATCGCCGTTTTAAAAATCCGCCCACCGGCACTCGGCCTCGTATTTTCACGTACATTTAATATGTTGATTTCTGATACAATTGCTCGGATATGAACGCAACCATCGGCACTTTTTTCATGAAAAATTTTTTAAAAAAACATCCAATTATTGTACTTATCCTCGGCCTGGGCTTGTTGATTCTGCTGCAAAGAACAGTCATCATGCCGCTTGTGACCGAGGTCATTAAATCCGATGCTTTCTTGGTCGACAGCAAAGACCAGGGCAGTCAACTCCCCGTTGCAACCGAAATGACGTCCATTGCATTCATGCATTGCAACAATTACATCAAATCAGAGCTCGATTCGGAGGCATCCGTGACGTTTGCGGACAAACCGATAAAAGCCTGGAGCTTTGGCAACTATCAGTTTTTGGTTAACGCGGACATTCATATCGCCGACGAGTCCGGCAAAATGGCCACGAAGCGATATGTATGCCGAATTACTTATGATAAAGGCGACGATCAGGAAGGCGTGATGGATTTCGACAATTGGACCTTGGTCGGCCTTTCCGGCATCGATGGCCTCTAACACCTGATCCTTCAACGGCGATCCCGCAGCGATTGCCGCAACTTCAAGGCCATGGACGGCGACGCGATGCGACAGGACCCCTTCTATTTTTGAGTCGCCCTATAGGCCCTGACAAGGGCCACAAACGCCCAAAAATCGTACACGCCATGAATCACGACCGGCGTCAGCAGGTTGCGCTCGCCGCCATAATCCATCGCCAGACTCAGATAACCCCCAATCATGAAAGCGAGAAGCGTATAGAGCGGCGTGACCGCATGCGCCAGCCCGAACAACAGGTTGCAGACCAGGAATCCGGCCCGCAGCCCCCAGGCAGTTTCAAGCCAAGGCTGAATGACACCCCGAAAAAGGATTTCTTCGGACACACCCGCAATCGCCGCGAGCATCGCCAAATCCGCCCAGTGCCGCCGATACAGCGACGGCCCCAGCGTTTCGAGCAGCAACCGCCTGATCTGTTGGAACGAAGCGCCCTGCCACTGCTCCGCCAGATGAAACAGCAGCACCATCGGCACCGTGCCAATGAGCCCATACACCACCGCGACCTCGGAAAACACCAGCTTCGCAAACGGGTCGATACCGGCCATCCAGCCGAGCACGACCGCGACCAGGATCAATGACGCCTCGAAACAGCAGGCTTTCAGAAAAAAATCGGGGGGCTTTATCGCAGGTTGATTCATGAAGCAAGACGGTCAATAATGGGGCGGTAATCTTCAGTCGGCGTTCGCTGCGCATAGGAACGGCCGATTCCTCAAACTTGGCAACACCCCATGCGGGCACTCATATGCTGTGTTTTATCTATAGAAGCCTGAAAAAACAAGACGTTTATTTATATATCAGAGACCGGGACGATTTTTCCTGCCTGCCGGAAGCGCTACAAAACTTGCTGGGCAGGATGGAATTTGTGTTCAGCCTGGAAATCACGCCGGAGCGAAAACTCGCCAGCGCCGACCCGGTTTCGGTGCTGAACAACCTGCGCAAACAGGGTTATTTTCTGCAATTGCCGCCGCCGGTGCCCGCGTCATCCACTTTGCACTAAACGGCCCGTCGTCACGCGCGCGGCAAGGTCACGCCAACCTGCCCCTGATATTTGCCGCCGCGGTCTTTGTAGGAGATTTCGCACACCTCATCGCTGCCGAAAAACAGCATCTGCGCGACACCCTCGTTCGCATAGATCTTCGCGGGCAAGGTCGTCGTATTCGAAAACTCCAAAGTCACGTGCCCTTCCCATTCGGGCTCCAGCGGCGTCACGTTCACGATGATGCCGCAGCGCGCATAGGTCGATTTGCCGAGACACACGGTCAGCACGTCGCGTGGAATCCGGAAGTACTCGACCGTCCGCGCCAGCGCGAACGAATTCGGCGGAATGATGCAGACATCGGATTTGACATCGACGAAGCTGCTCGAATCGAAATCTTTCGGATCTACGATCGCGGAATTGATGTTGGTGAAGATCTTGAATTCGTCCGAACAGCGCACGTCGTAACCATAGCTCGACGTCCCGAACGAGATCACCCGGCCCTTTTCGGAATCCCTGACCTGGCCGCTTTCAAACGGTGTGATCATGCCGTATTCGGTCGCCATCCGGCGAATCCATTTGTCCGATTTAATGCTCATCGCAGCGTTAATACCTTAAAAAATCAACAAAAAGAGCATTGTAACAAACAACGGCGATGGCTCTTATAGATCGTTTGAAAAAACAATTTCGATCTGATCGAAATCCTGCACCTGCTCGTGCACCGCCTCGGGATCGGGATTGCCGTCACGGACCAGCCAGATCGTGTTGAATCCGGCCAGCTTCGCCGCATCCAGCTCTTCCTTGACGTCGGAGAGAAACATCAGATTTACCGGAGGAATCCGCAGTTCCTCCGCGATATGGCGATACGAATCGACCTCCCGCTTGCCGCCGATCCGGGTATCGAAATAGCCCGAAAACCAGGGCGTCAAATCGCCGTATTCGGTATGCGAAAACAACAGTTTCTGCGCATGCACCGACCCCGAGGAATAGATGTACAGATGCAGCCCGCAGGCTTGCCAGGCTTTCAGGTTTCTCTCGGCGTCCTCGTAGACGTGGCCGGTAAAGGCGCCCTGACGATAACCCTCCTCCCAGATCAGCCCCTGCAGCGCCTTCAACGGCGTGACTTTTTTGTCCTGATCGATCCATTCGAGCAATTGCGCGAACGTTTGCGCGGCATCGAGCTCGCGGCCCACTTCGGTCGACACAGCGGCCAGCAAGCCTCGCACGACGGGATCGCCCGCATGCTGTCGCACAAACTCGGCGAGATGCGCGCGCGCATACGGAAACAATACATCCTTCACGAAAGACAAGGACGAGGTGGTGCCTTCGATATCGGTAACGATCGCCCTGATCATGACAAGCCGGCAAGATACTGGTCGAAAGTCGGAAACGTCCTGGCAATGTCGCTGCCGGTAAACGAGGCAACCCAGCCCTCCGCCGTCGTGAACAGCCGAATGCACTTGAAACACGGATTTTCGCCCATGTCGAACCAGTGCGTGGTGCCGGCCGGCACGCTGATCAGATCGCCTTTCTCGCACAGCACCGCATAGACCTTGTCGCCGGCATGCAGATAGAAAAGCCCTTTGCCGTCGACAAAAAATCGGACCTCAAAATCGCCATGAACATGCTCGGCCAAGAATTTTTCCCGAAACGCCGTTTTCTGCGGGTGATCCGGTTGCAGACTGACCACATCGACCGACTGAAAGCCGTATTGCCGCATCAAGCGCTCGACCGAATCGCGATAGGCCGCAATCACCGCGTCCTGGTCGGCATCGCCCGCCAATTCGCGATGGGCGGTCCAACGTTCAAACTGCACGCCGATGCCGCTTAACTGGGCTTCAATCTCGGCGTATTCGGTAAACAACTCGCCCGCGCCGGGCTGGTCATCGGGATAAACTGTCAACGCGCTCATGCTCTTTTCACTCCATGCAAACGTAATTCACAATCAAATAAATAATCGAGGGCCTCGATGTAGCGCAAGGTTTCCGCAACCGTCTCGCCCCAGGTATAAAATCCGTGCCCGGCGATCACGTAGGCTTGGCAATCCGGATGCCGGTCCAGATAGCGTTCGACTTCGGCGGCAAGGCGCGGAATGTCCTGATCATTCGCAAAGATCGGCACGACCAGGCGGCTTTGATGCGTCGTGATGCCTTTGAAGGCTTTCAGCAGTTCATAATCCTCGAGCACGATGTCGCTCTCGAACAGCCGAGAAACCAGCACCGCATTCAGTCCATGCGGATGCAGCACACAGCCGACCGCCGGAAAACGCCGATATAATGAAGTATGCAGCAGCGTCTCGGCCGACGGTTTTTTGCCGTCCAGCGCATTCGCCTCCGCGTCGATCAGCATGATGTCCTCGATTTGCAGCCGGCCCTTGTGCTTGCCGGACACGGTGATCGCCAATGTACCGTCCGGCAAGCGCACCGAAAAATTGCCGCTGGTCGCCGGCACCCACCCCTTGCTGTCGATAAAACGTCCGGCCTCGCACAGATCGGCGGCCGCGTTCAAGAATGCTTCGCTGTATTTCATGAGCCCATGCTAAAAAATGCCTGTCGGCAGTGTCCTGCAAGATTATATGTTGAGATCGTTAAAGAATGTAGTTTAATGGCTTAAAATAACGACAATCGCCGACTGACGCCGTTCCGCCCGGCCTTCCGGCCCACTATCGAACCGAATCCGATGCGCCAAAAGAAACTGATCCTGCTTGGAAGTCTCGCCGCTATCGTCGCGCTTTATACCTATTATAAACGCCCAAAGCCGGTGGATGTCGAAATCGTTCGCCTCGAAGCCGGCGAAGTGCGTTCGACCGTCTCGAATACCCGCGTCGGCACCGTCAAAGCCTGCCGCCGCGCCTATCTCGCGCCCGCCGCCGGCGGCCAGGTCGCCCAACTGAATGTGAAGGAAGGCGACAAGGTCAAACGAGATCAGTTATTGATGGAAGTCTGGAATCAGGACCTGAAAGCCCAGCTCGCCCTGCAGCAAGCGCAGATACGCGCCAATCAGGCCGCCGCCGAACAGGCCTGCCAACTGAAAGCCGGCGCCATCCGCGAAGCCGAGCGTATCTCCCGGCTGCAACGATTCAACCAGATCGTCTCCGAGGAACAGGTCGACACCAAGGTCACCCAGGCAAAGGCGCAGAGCGCCTCCTGCCGCTCTGCCCGGGAAGAGATCGAGGTCAGCCTGGCCAGACGCGACGCCGCCCAGGCCGCGATCGAACGCACCTGGGTCAAGGCGCCGTTCGACGGCACCGTCGCCGAGATCAATGTCGAGCTCGGCGAGTATGTGACCCCGTCTCCGCCCGGCATCCCGACCCTGCCCGCGGTCGACCTGCTCGACATCAGTTGTCTGTACGTGTCCGCGCCGATCGATGAAGTCGATGCGCCGCAAATCAAAACCGGCATGAGCGCCTGCGTGTCGCTGGATGCGTTCGAAGGCAAGCGCTGCTCCGGCACCGTCTCGCGGATCGCGCCCTACGTGCTCGAAAAGGAAAAACAGGCGCGCACGGTCGAAGTCGAGGTCAAGCTGACCGACCCGAAAGACCTGAGTGAATTATTGCCCGGATACAGCGCCGACATCGAAGTGCTGCTGGCCGAGAAACCGAAAGCGCTGCGCGTGCCCGCCGAAGCGGTGATCGAAAATCAAAAAGTCCTGCTGTTGAATCAAGACGGCCTGCTGGTCGAACGCACCTTCAAACCCGGCCTTAGCAACTGGAATTATGTCGAAGTGCGGGAAGGCTTGCAGCCCGGCGACCCGGTCGTGCTGTCGGTCGGCCAGGACGGCGTGGTCGCCGGCGCCAGGGCGCGTGTGAAACCATGATCGAACTCGAAAATATCCAGCGCACGTTTCAGGTCGGCGAACAGACCGTGAAGGCACTGAACGACATCACGCTGTCGATCACGAAAGGCGAATATGTCTCGGTGATGGGGCCGTCCGGATCGGGCAAATCGACCCTGTTGAACGTGATTGCGCTGCTCGACCAGCCCTCGGCCGGCCGTTATCTCTTGAACGGCCGCCCGGTCACCCAACTCAGCGACGACGAACTCGCCAAGGTGCGCCGCGAAAACATCGGTTTCGTGTTTCAATTTTTTCATTTGATCCCGCGCCTGACCGCCGCCGAAAACATCGAAATACCGATGATACTGGCCGGCATCGCCCCGAAGGACCGCAAACAGCGCGTCGCAACCGCCCTGGCCGAGGTCGGCCTCGAAAACCGCGCCCAGCACAAGCCTGATCAACTGTCCGGCGGCCAACTGCAACGCGTCGCGATCGCCCGCGCGATGATCATGAAACCCGAAATCCTGCTCGCGGACGAACCGACCGGCAACCTGGACAGCCAATCCGGCAAGGAGATCATCGAACTTCTGGAAAATCTAAACCGGCAAGGCGTCACCCTGATGGTCATCACCCACGACCCGATCATCGGCGGCAGGGCGCACCGCAAGATCCGGATTGTCGACGGCAGCATCGCCTCGACGGCTGACTCCACACCCGCGCCTGCAACTCATTGATACGTGATGCAATAGTCGGCTTAGCCGCCATCCCCAATGTTTTCCCACATACCCAAGCCGGTTTCTTTCACTTCTCTTTGCCGTAGCTGTTGCGCAGCCGTGCGGTATCTGACACGTAACTCGTCGAGTTCACGCGCATAATTCTTTGCCGCCACGGCGGCGGCCTCTTGCTTCGCGGCGAGCACATCCATTTGCATGCTCCATTCCTTGAGCCGATCCGTCATTGCTTGCATTTCTTCATCTTCGACTTTCATGACACGTTCCTCCGAGGCTATGCAGTTAAATAAGCAACCGATCCCTGATAAACCAGCAGCAGCTCCCTCTCATCAACAGGACTTGAATTATTGATGAGGTTTCGGACATAGAGGCACTTTACGCGTTTTTTGTTCATGCGCAATGACAATTTACGCGTAATAAAAGCCAAATGTCCCCCACTGCATAGGCTTGCCGCTCGGAAGGCGACGTCGGACCGGCGGACGAAACCAGCCACGGCTCTTATCGGGCAAACCTCCCGTACCGGAGCAGCATCCCCGGCAACAACAGCAAGTTCAGCACGGTCGATGACACCAGTCCACCAATAATGATCGCGGCCATCGGCCCCATGATTTCACGACCGGGGTTGTCGCTGTTGAACGCGATCGGAAACATCGCCAACGCGGTCACCAACGCGGTCATCAGAATCGACGGCAGCCGCTCCTGGGCACCCTGCACGGCGGTTTCGAGGTTCCAGACCTTCTTTTCGATCTCGACGAGATAGCGGTAATGCGAGAGCAGCATGATGCTGTTGCGCACGGTGATGCCGAACAGGGTCACGAAGCCGACCACCGAGCCGACCGACAAGGTCGCCCCGGTGATCAAGACGGCCGCGACGCCGCCGATCAACGCGAACGGCAGATTGCACAAGGTCAGCAGCACATGGCGGATATCGCCGATCGCCAGATAAATGAAGATCAGCACACCGATGCCGGCGAGCAGTGAATGCACGATCAAGTCCTTGCGCGCCTTCGCCTGCTCGACCGCCGCGCCGGCAAACTCGATGTAGCCGTCGCCGGTTTCGGGCAGGTCTTTGGCGATGCGAGACCTGAGGTCCGCCATGAACGCATCCAGATCCCTGTCCTGCACATTGCAGGTGACCGTCTGCCGCCGCTGCGCGCCTTCGTGCAGAATATTGTAGCGGCTCAAGGTATAACGGATGTCCGCGACCTGCGCCAAGGTAATCAGCTTGCCGTCCTGGGTCCGCAGCGGCAACTCGGCGAGCGCTTCGGGGCGCTCGCGCAGACTCGGCGCCAGCGCGACCGCGATGTTGAAGATCCGGTTGCCTTCGAGCTTCCGGCCGGTGATCTGCGTTTCGTAGGCGATCCTGAGGCTATCGAGCACCCTCTTCGGCGTGACGCCCCAGAATTTCAACTGTTCGAGATTCATCTCGACCCGGATTTGCGGCGCACCGGGCGGCGAGCGCACCTGCACGTCGGCCGCGCCGTCGATGCCTTGCAGCAAAACGGCCAGACGCCGGGCTTTTGCGTCCAGCCCGTTCAGATCGTTGCCGTAGATGTTGACCGCCACCGGCGCGGTGTAGCCGGAAATCGTTTCGTCGATGCGTTCGGTCAAGAAGGTATTCGCCTCGAACGAGATGCCCGGAAAGTCTTCCAGAATTTCGCGAATCCTGCTCAAGACCCGCCCCTGCTCGGCGCCGGACATCGGCCGCAAGCGCACTTCATATTCGCTGTAATGGCTGCCGTAGGTATCGGCGCCGCGCTCGGCGCGCCCGGCCCACTGCGACATCGATTCGACGCCCGGAATCTTCAGGATTTGCCGGGTCAATTGCGTGCCGATCCGGATCGATTCCTGCAGCGAGGTGCCGGGCAGGCTGCTGGTGTGCACGATGAAATGGCCTTCGCGTAGCTCCGGCAGAAACTGGCTTTGCAATGTCGTCAACGCGAACAGGCCCGCAAGACAAAGGCACAAGCCGCCGCCGATGACCGCAGGGAAGCGGCGGTAAACCGCGCCGAGCAGCGCCTGATATAAAGGTCTCAGACGCCTGATCAACGGCGGCTCGCCGAGCGTTTGCGCCGCCGTGCCGAGCAGCAGGTAGCAAAGCGCCGGCGTCAAGGTCAAGGCGACCAACAGCGAGGTCAGGATCGCCAGAATGTACGAATAGCCGAGCGGCGCGAACAAGCGTCCGGCCACGCCGGGCAGGGTCAACAGCGGCACGAACACCAGCGCCACGATGAAGCTCGCATAGACGACCGAACCGCGCACCTCCAGCGAGGCGTGGTAAACGATCTCGGCCACCGGCTTCGGTTCGGGCAGGAGGCGGTTTTCACGCAGGCGGCGAAAGATGTTTTCGGTATCGATGATCGCATCGTCGACGACCTCGCCGAGCGCGATCGCGAGCCCGCCGAGCACCATGATGTTCAGATTCACGCCGGCTTCGAGCAGCACGATCACCGCGCCGACCAGCGACACCGGAATCGCCAGCGCCGATATGAAGGCGGTCCGCAGATTGTACAGAAACAGGTACAGGATGATCACGACGAACAGCCCCCCGATCAGCAAGTGGCTGGACAGATTCGCAACCGAGCGTTCGATGTAATCGGCGGGCCGAAACAGATGCGGATGAAAGGTGATCGCCTGCTGCCTGAACAACGAATCGAATTCGCTCAGGACTTGTTCGACCTGACGCGACACCGACAGCGTATTCGCGCCGTATTGCCCGATCACCATCATCACGATGCCCGGCTTGCCGAGAATCTGCGCCGCGCCGATCGGCGGCTCCGGCGCATAAGCGATCGTCGCCGCATCGCCGAGCGTGACATTCAGGCCCTTGTCGCGTTTCACGATGATCTTGGCCAGTTGCTCCGGCGTGGCGGCGGCGCCCGCCGTTTGCAGGGTGAAACGCTGGTTCTGGTTTTCGATGAAGCCGCCGCCTTGAATCACGCCGGCCTGGGAGGCCGCCAGGGTAATCTCGTCGAGCGCGAGATTGAATTTGCGCAGGCGCCTGGGATCGACCTGAATCTGCAATTGCTTGATTTCGCCGCCGAACACGTTCACGTCGGCGACGCCGGGCACCGCGAGCAGGCGCGGCACGATCGTCCAGTCGACCAGGCTGCGCAGCGCCATCAGGTCCTTGCTGTCCGAGGTCAGACCCACGGTCAAGACGGTCGCCGAGGACGACGACAACGGCACCGCGACCGGCATCACGCCGGGCGGCAGTTTGGAAGGCAGTTCCGCCAGACGTTCGCCAACCAGTTGCCGGTTACGGTAGGTATCGGTATTTTCGGCGAAATTGACCGTCACGATCGACAGCCCCTGGATCGACTCGGAACGCACCGTTTCGAGGCCGATCAGGCCGCTGACCGCCATCTCGACCGGCTGGGTGACCAGCACCTCGACCTGCTCCGCGGACAATCCCGGCGCCTCGGTTTGAATGATCACCCGCTTCGGCGAAAACTCGGGGAAGATATCGAGTCCCGCCGCCAGGAAACGATAACCGCCGAAACAGAGGATCATCACCGCGACCGCGATCACGACACCGTAATACCGGATCGAAAAGCGAACCAGCGCGGCCAGCATAGGCTATTCGTCCTTGAGTGGGGAGTGCCGGCGTCTAAGCCGACGCGGCGCCGGCCGCTTTTTTTCGGAAACTTTTCCAGGCCTGGTGCACGACCGGCAGCAGGGAGAGCGCGACGATGCTCAGGATCACCAGTTCGAAATTCCTCTGCACGATCGCCAGATTGCCGAATTGGTAGCCGAGCGTCGTCAAGCCGCCGACCCACAACATCGCGCCGCTGACGCAGAAGCCGATGTAGCGGAGATAGCGCATGTTGCCCGCGCCGGCCACGAACGGCGCCATCGTGCGGATCAACGGAACGAAGCGCGCGATGATCACCGTGCGGCCGCCGTATTGCTCATAATACGCTTCGGTGCGCTCGATATATTCGCGCTTGAAGAAACCGATCTTGTCCCTGGCCTTGATTTTTTTGCCGAGAAACCTGCCGACCAGATAATTCACATTGTCGCCGGTCAGCGCGGCCGCGATCAGCAGCCCGATCAGCACATAGATGTCCAGTTTGCCGGTGCTGGCGGTCAAGGCGCCAGCCGCGAACAACAACGAATCGCCGGGCAGCCAGGGCATCACGACCAAACCGGTTTCGCAAAACACGATCAGGAACAGGATCGAATAGGTCAAGGTGCCGTATTCGTCGAATATTGCGGCCAGATGCGCGTTGATATGCAGGAAGAAATCGAGGATTTGCGTCAAGAGTTCCATAGAAAGACTATTGGGTGATGGATAAGTCACCGGGTCGTCTGTTGCCTGCTTGGCAACGAACGCCGGTCGTTTGCTCGGTTGAAATTTTACCCCAACCCGAAGGCCGCACGCAGATTAAAAGCCTGTTGCTGCGGTGGAAAAATATTTTATAGAATAGCCGTTCCCCCACCCGAATCGTCGAGGACGCTAAAGACCATGTTAAACCAGATCAAAGACTCGCCGAAACTGGCCCAGTTCAAAGCGCGGCATCCGAACCTGAACGCACTCGTGATCGTCTTCGCGATCATCATGCTATGGCGCGGCGTCTGGGGCCTGCTCGACACCTACCTGTTTCCCGGCTCGCCGATCTTCAGTTATTTGGTGGGCATCGGACTTGGCGCCGTGATTCTGTATCTGGATAATTTCAGTATCGATCACTTGAAGCGATAAGGCCGATCACTTGACGCCGTAGCCTCAATGCAGCAGCGAAACCGAGGATTGTGCCTTCGCTCCCTCGCGTCCATTCCACCGCATCGAGGCTACGTCCGATCATCAGGTTCTCATCAACCCATCCAGGGTCAGCCCGCAGCTCGGCGCGAACGCCTGCATGAAAAATATGACTTCCGGCTGCCGGTAGCCCGCGATCGTTTCGGCCAACTCCTGCGCGGCGGTCTCGAATTCGGTATTGCCGGCCTTCATCTCCGCCTGACACTTCAAATACGCCGAGATTTTGTCGGCCGCCTTGATGATCCGCGCATGCTCCTCCGGCATGCGGTCATGATGAATCAGCGCCTCGAAATCGGCCATCAATTCGGCCGGCAACAACGTCAACAGTTCCTTTTCGGCCTGCTTTTCGATCTGTTTGTAGGCGGTGTTGATCGCTTCGGAATGGTATTTGATCGGCGTCGGCAAATCGCCGGTGATCACTTCGGTGATGTCGTGATAGAGCGCGGCGGTCGCGATCGCGTTCGCATCGAGACTGCCGCCATAGTAACGGTTTTTGATCAGCGCCAGGGTATGCGCGATCACCGCCACTTCCCAGCTGTGCTCCATCACGTTTTCGTCATGCGCGTTGCGCTTCAGGCCCCAGCGCTTGATCCAGCGCAGCCGAGACAGATAGGCATAGAACGGGCTCGAAACCGCAATCTTTTCCGCCGCGTCAGTCATCAGAACTCTTCGACAAAGGTGTTTTCCATCGGCGTCTGCACATAGTGCTTGTTCTCATCCCAGAAATAATAATAGCCTTTTTCGGAGGTGGTTACCTTGCCGTTCTTGACGACCCAGGTTTTTTCGGTATTGCCGTTCGCATAGGTGACCTTGTAATTGCCGTCCATATACTCGACCGCCTTGCGCGACAGTCTGTTGAACCAGTCTTGCGAACAACCCGTTAACAAAATAAGCAGAGCAAACAAAGTGATTTTTTTCATGACGTCCTTCAATCATTTAGCGTGACTAATCAGGTTTTAATGGTTAAATATAGCATTTTGACTGTGACAAGACATCATGCAGATTCAGTGGTACCCCGGCCATATGCACAAGGCCGGCAAGGAAATCAGGGAAATCCTGACGAAAACCGACATCGTGATCGAGGTTCTCGACGCGCGCATCCCGTTCAGCAGCGCCAATCCGTTTTTGGCGGAATTACGCGGCGATAAACCCTGTCTGAAGATCCTGAACAAGAGCGATCTGGCCGACCCGAAGCTGACCGCCGCCTGGCAAGCCTATCTGGAGCGAGAACTCGGCGTCAAAACGCTAGCCTTGACCAGCCGGGAGCCCGAGAAAATGCGCAAAGTTGCTGATCTCTGCCGGCAAATGCTGCCCGAACCGATGCAAAACGACCGCATCGTGCATGCCCTGATCATGGGCATCCCGAACGTCGGCAAATCGACCCTGATCAACATCCTGGCCGGCCGCACGGTCGCCAAGACCGGCAACGAGCCGGCCGTCACCAAGACCCAGCAACGCATCGCGATCGGCAACAACGTGGTACTGCTCGACACCCCCGGCATGCTCTGGCCGAACATCGAAAACAAGAACAGCGGCTACCGGCTGGCCGCGACCGGCGCGATCAAGGACACCGCGCTGCACCATGAACTCATCGCCGCCTTCGTCGCCGGCTATCTCTGCCAGCACTATCCCGCCTGCCTACAAGAGCGTTTTCAGATGCAGGAAATTCCGGAGTCGGCGGACGCCGTGCTGGAAGCGATCGGCAGGAAACGCGGCTGCCTGCGCTCCGGCGGACGCGTGGAACTGGACAAGGCGGCTAAAATTCTGCTGGCCGAACTACGCTCCGGTTCGCTGGGGCGAATCAGCCTTGAAACGCCGGCGATGATGGAGCAGGAAATGGCCGAGGTGGTCGTGGCTCGTGAGCGGAAGGCCGAGAAAAAACGGTTGCATAAGCAGAAGCGTGGCTTTTCGGAAGGCTAACCCTTTTCCGCTTGCGCGGGTGTTTTTTCGCCCCAGGGATGGAAAATAACGCGCTTAATACGAGCTAAATAAGTCTACTCTGCATCAATGTTACAATGCTCGAAACGGGTTTTGTCGTGCCACAGTTAGCCGAAACCCATCAATCGCAATAAGCGAGTAGCCCGGATGTAGTGCAGCGGAACCCGGGAACTACACAGAGGCAAACTACGCTGTTCATGTGGCTTTCCATCAATATAATCATGACTCTCGGCAAGAATTAAAAAATTAGGCATCGGCAAAGACATTTTCCGAAATTCGCCGATCCACATCCGGGTTACTTGCTTTCGAAATTTTATGGAGTACCAAAATGATGAATCGCATGGCTACTTTGCAGACCCCTCCCCATACGAAACCACAATCGGCGAGCCGCGAAGGCCTATTCCAGCGCCGGTATACCTACCGCAATCCTACAATTGCAGATAGCAAGTACGAAGAATACGGGAATGATCAACAACCACCTTGGGAGCGCGCAGCACTCTCCCCACGCGAACGAGACATGCAGAAAGAGCCACCCGTGGCGCATGAAGTCCTTCGCTCACATGGACAACCGCTTGACCAGCACCCCCGCATGGAGCCAAGCTTCAGGCATGATTTTAGCCAAGTCCGCGTGCACACGGAACCGCACACAACCGAATGGCAAGGCATGGGGGCCGCGGCCGACACAGCCGCCAATCCTGTTGCATTCGCAAAGAAAACCATGGGAAACGGGATGACCAACGTCCGTATACCGAAAGCTGAAGATCCGGCGGAACCCAGCGCGGGCCGTGCAGCGCAAGAGGCACTACGAACGCCTGAACCGGCCAAACGCTTCGCCGATCTACGAGAGCCAACCATTTCCTATTCACCCCGGCCTACCATCGAACCCTTCTACCCCAGACACGATCAGGAGATTCGGCGGCAGTTGCTTACGGCAACGCAAGAACCTTTGCAAACGCAGACACCGCCGGGACAATTACCGAAAGTCACTCCCGATCTACAGTTAAGGCTAGGATCGCTCCAAAGCACCGGTAATTTCTTGCCGCGTTCCGAACGCGCGTTTTTCGAGCCGCGCTTCGGCAGCGACTTCGGCAATGTGCGCATCCACACCGGCAGCGAGGCGGCCGATCTCGCGCATCGATTCCAGGCACGCGCTTTCACCCTCGGCCGATCAGTGGTTTTCGGAGCAGGTCAATATACTCCGGGTACATTGGCCGGTAGAGAACTTTTGGGACACGAGTTGACCCACGTCGCTCAAAATCAGAATGTCCGGCCGGCGTTTAACTCTCCCTCTCTATTAGCAAGTTCTGTGAGGGTCGGTTCCGTGGATTCTCCGTGGGAGCGGGAAGCCGAGGCCGTGGCGCGTCGAGTGACCCGTGGGTTACCGGCACAGCTTGGAGGAGGAACCGGTTTTCAAAGTGCCGGAAGCGCCGCCCATGTGCCGCTCCTCCAGCGCACTTCCCTGGAGACGTCCGGTTCCCTGGCCTCCAACGCCAACGCGGATGTTCCGGTTTTACCGTGGAAGGATACGATCTCCGATGCGGTCGTATTCGCCACGAGCGTTGACGGTGACGGCATTCGTTTTTCCTATCCGGAGCGCCTTGTAGACCACTTCTTCAAGAATACGGAGTTTACTAACGAGTTTCAAAGTTTGGGTGGTGATATTGTCGGGCGGGGCATCGTCTTCAATGCCAACCAGCGTGTCAAAGTGCATGACCACGAATATGACGAGGTCCTGACCCTCACGGCCGCGGAGGCCGCGAAGAAGTTCGGAAACAAGAAGGTATTTAACTTTGGCATTAGAGTCGGACAAACGGCCGTCCTTGCCGGTAGCGTCCCCGCGTTCGGCGCGCGTCTGGGCGTGTTTCGTGCCACTCGGATAGGGGCAGGGGCGGCCGAAACGGCCGCAAAAGGGGGTGCCACAGCGCTGGATAGATTCCTCGCCAGGCCGGCCGTGCAGGCGCTCGGGAACTTCGTCAAGCGACCAGTCGTGAACACCGGATTGAATGTCACATTGTCCGTTGCGCCGAATTTGATCAGCCAGATTAATGCCTACGGTGCGGAATTCGACAGATACAACAAGCGCGCGATCGCATTCGACGTCGTCCTGGCTCTCGTCGGCGGAAAAGTGGCGAATGCTTTCACGAAGGAATTTCCGCTGGATATCCGAAAAGCCGGGGGCTTGGGCCTTATCGACAACGTTACGCAATTCAGTGCCCAGCAAACCCTGTTCTATCTATACGGCTTGCTGACATCTTATGGGAAGGTACTGATCGGTAAATCCAACACCAAACAAAGCTCCCAAGACGATGCCGCTAAGGTGGAGTTCCTCTATTCCGCCGCTAAGAGCTTGGCGGGCCAAGCGATATTTCTCACACCCTTCGGACAGCGGTGGTTTCCAGATAGGTTCAAGAGCTTCTCATGGCAGGTTATCGACAAGACGCTGAGCATCCCCTTCAAGCTCTTTCTGAATGATTACTTCGGCGTGGTCCCAAAGGCCTCAGAATCCACGACTACCCCGGCAAGCACCAATGCATCATCGGATAATTTCGGCACGCAGCGCGGACCTTAACGACTATTACGCTCCGAGGCGATAACCTCCGGTGCCCTGATAATAACTTAATACTCAAGCGGGACGGGATTTGCAATCCCGTCCCCATAGTTTTGGGACGGCCGATACCCTGAAGTTTGTAAAAATCCCGAGGACGGGGGCAGCATGCCCCGCCCGGCGAAAGTTTCTCGATTTCGTACTTACCCTCATAGGAGGATTTAGATGTATCGACAATATTCTTCCAGAACGCTTCATCGTGCTCTCCGCGATTTCGTATTCTTGGGTTTGTGCTTCGCCAGCGCAAACGCCTCGGCTTCGTCTTACACCGTGAACATTGACACCAGCGCCTTGCTTGGCCAAACAGGTCAGTTGGTGTTTGACTTCATCGACGGAGGCCCTCCCACCAACTCCGTGACTATCTCCGCTTTTACCACTGACGGAACCTTGGGCGCCGGTAGCGGCACAGGTGGGAGCAGCGGTTCTTTGGCCTCAAGCGTCAGCCTTGTCGATACCGATCCCCTGCTCAACGGATACATGGCCGACATCACCTTGGGGAACCATCTCCATTTTGTATTGAATACCACCGACAACGCCCCCCAAGCGCCCAATTCCTCCCCCGACGGCTTTTCCTTTTATCTGCTCAATACCCTAGGCGATTCCCTAACCACCACGGCAGACCCATCGGGCTTGAACGCCCTGCTGGTGTTGAATATTGATGGGACAGCCGCCCCCCTCGCGCCGTACAGCGGCTCCAACCCCGCCGTGCCAGTCACAGTCACGGCGGTGCCGATTCCACCCACCGCCTTATTGTTTGGCAGCGGGCTGCTGGTGGCGGCCCGCCGCCGCAGAGCCGCCCCGGCTCGACCCGAAAACTTGGTGCATGTCCCGGCAAACGCCTATGAACGGAAATAAAGCCATGACTCCTAAAAACTTCTCCAAAAAAAGCCCACTTAATATCTGCCTGCTTGCGGCCTGTGCCGTATTGCCCGGCGCGGCTTCTGCCGCAGGCGGGTTTAGCTTCACCAAAATCGCCGATGCCACTACCCCCCGCCCCGATGGTGGTTTCTTTTTCGTTAAAAACGACATCGCCATTCCTGCCCTCGACGGCTCCCGGCTGGTGTTCTTGGCCGGCGACTCACCGGAAACCTATTCGGTATGGAGCGCCAATATCAATGGCACGGGGCTGGTGAAGCTGGCGGATCTGAACACCCCCGTCCCCGGCGGCGTGGGAACGTTCACCAGCTTGAATCATGTAGGCACACCGTTGATAAAGGACGGCAGCGTGATTATCAGCGGCAGAGACTCCAACAACGCCCTGCATTTCACCGTCCACGACGGGCTTTACCGGGTATCGGCGCATGGCGGGCCGCTTGCCAAGATCGTGGATTACCACAGCACCATCCCAGGCCGAGGGGAGGAGACCTTCCAAGGTTGGGGCGACTCCAGCGCCGGCGGGCCGCGCTCGTTCTCGGTCAACGGCGGCAGGGTGGCCTTCACCGGGGTGAATTTCAATACCAGCGGCGGGGCTTTCCTGACCAAGCTCGACGGCACTGACCTGAAACCTATCGGCGTGGATTTTGACGGTTTCAGGTGCCCCAATGATCTGGGGACACTGTTCTTTCCAGTCAGTGGTTTTTATTTCCCCAGTCTGAGCGGAAACCGCATCAGTTCCTGGGGGGCTGGAAACTTGGGCGACAACCAAATCATGGTCACTCCAGACACCAGCAATGGCCAAGACTGTACGCATGTCGGCAGTTCGCTGTTCCCCTTGCCAGATGACCCCGACGCCCCCCAACGGACCAATTATTCTAGTGGTTATATTCAGACGGACGGCGACATCATCGTCTTCGCTGCCTTCGATTCACCCAAGACCAGCGATAACTTCCGCGGCCTGTTTGCCGTTTGCGCCGACGGCTCCAGTTCCATCACCGGACCCGATTGGAAACCCAATCCCCCGCCCGGCGAACCTACCTGCGGCCTGCCGACACTAACCTCTCCTGCGAGCAGCCCGTTCAGTCCCTTCACGCCCATCGTCACCACCGAAACCAGCTTGCCCGGCTTGGGGCCGGTCATCAACCGCAACAGCTTCTCCTTTGCCGCCGACCATGGCCAAGCGCTGTTCCTCGCCTTTGACGAGTCAACCCCTGTCTCCAATGAAGCCTTGTACCTCACCAAGCTGAGTGACGGCAGCATCACCCGGGTCATCGGCTCCGGCGACATCTTGGACGGCAAGCAAGTAGCGAAGCTGGGTAACCCGCAGGCCGGTGCCCTCAGTGGTGGGAATTTTGTGTTCACGGTCGAATTCTCTAATCTCACCCAAGGACTTTATGCTGCCACGCAAGGTTGCGCCGCCGATGTTTCGGCCAGTGTGAGCGTGAAACGCAGCGCCTTCCGCCTGAATCGGGCGACAGGACGCTACGTGCAGACGGTGATCATCAAGAACACCGGAACGGTCCCCATTAACACCCCGGTTTCCTTGGTGTTGAGCGGCCTTTCAGACAGTACGCCCTTGGTCAACAAGACCGGCAACACCACCTGTCTGGCTCCAGTGAATGCGGCTTACAAGAGCGTCACCGTACCCGGCAACGCACTTGCGGCGGGAGCGAGCGTGACGGAGCAACTCGAGTTCACCAACAGCGGCGGCCAGCCCATCCTTTACACCCCACAAATCGGCGCGGCCAGCGGGCCTTGAGTGGCTAGGCAAATTGACTACCGTTGGAGGGCCGTGGATAGGTAGAGGCACGAGCCGAAGCCTATCAATCGCAATAGGCTACCAGCAAACCGACTTGAATATATGGCCAACTATCAGCGAAATTTCGTTCCTGGCGGCACCTCTTTTTTTACCGTGGCATTACGTAACCGCCTTGAAGGTTTTTGAGTACATCCTGCATTCCAAAAAGTATCCACACTTCAAAAAGCCATCACGGCTCCCACTTGAACTCGGCCACGGCGTTAAGGTCAGAGATTTCAATCTCCCACTCCGTAAATTCCAACATCAGGTAAAACGACCATGTTTACAAAATCCGCCCGATGCATGCTTTTTGCGTTTGACTTGCTCCTGGCCGCCTGCTCTACCGTCTCGGTCACCACTGATTACGACCACTCGGCGTCTTTCGAGCACTACCGAACCTATACGTTGGCGCCTTCCACTGAGAACATTACGTTGTCACCGTCGAGCGAAGCCGCGCTCCGCGACGCCTTGCGCGTCAATCTCGCGGCCCGCAACATTACCGAGGTGCCCGAGGACGCGGATCTTCATGTGGTTCGACACATTTCGACCAAAGAAAAACTGGCCGTTTATCAAACCAATGACTGGAATTATCGTGGGATGCCCTACGGCTACGGCCGTTACGGCGCTTGGGCGAATGCCCCCAGCACGTACACCGACATATCGCAATATACCGAAGGCACGCTGATACTGGATTTCGTGGATGCAAAGACGCATAAATTGGTGTTTCGCGGCACCGGCACCGGCATCGTCAGCGACCCGCAAACCAACGCAGAACGTATTCGGGAAGCGGTTGAAAAAATTGTCCAGCAGATCCCCAAAGCCTTGCCGCATTGAATCTTAACCGTTCAGTCCTGTAGAGTGGACAAACGAGGAAGCGCTTTGCCCACCCGCCAGAGCTACACATCGCCATGCAAAAAATTTTTCCGACCTTCTTGCTAGTGCTCGGCCTGCATCAATCACTAGCAACAGCCGACGCTGACCCGCCGCCTATCAATCCCGCTGAACTGGCACGGCAAGTTCATCAACAAATCAATCGGGAGCGGCAGCGCCATGGCCTGGCGCCATTGGCTCACGATGAGCACCTCGCCGAGATTGCCCGCAATCATAGTCGTGACATGGCCCAGCATCATTTTTTCAACCACGTCAACCCGCAGGGGGAATCTCCTCCGGACAGAGCCAAACGTCAGGGCTGGCATCGGCAAAAAGCGCTCAATCCGCCCCCCCTAGCGACGGGCATAGCCGAGAATATTTTTCAGGCGAGCCTTTACGACAGGATCTATACGACCCAACGAAACGGCGTCACCGTCAAGAAGGAATACGCGTGGTTCACCCCAAATCAACTCGTCCAGACGATCGTCCAGGGCTGGATGAACAGCCCGCATCACCGCGGCGTGATGCTTTCGCCGCAGTACGATCGGCACGGCATCGGTGTCGCAATTTCGGGATACACGCTCTATGTAACCGAGGACCTGTTTTAACGAATGGCGTTCGGATTCAACGCGGAGAGGGCGACCCGCGCCGTCACGAACTGCACGACAGCATCGAGCATCCGGGACGGGAACGCGCCCAGTCCGGGCGCTTCGCCGCATAATGCTCCTTGCCGGGCTGCTCGTCATAAGGCCGGCGCAGCAGGTCGAGCAGTTCGTTCACCATCGCAAAATCGCCCTGCTCGGCCTTGTCGATCGCGAGTTGCGCAAGATAATTGCGCAGTACATAGTTCGGGTTGACCGCGTTCATCCGCCGGCGCCGTTCCGCATCGGCCAGGCCGTCCTGCCGGAGCCGGTCGCGATAGCGCCGCAGCCAGCGCGACAGCCGTTCCGTGTATTCGGGCCTCAGTTGCTCCGGCCGGTAATAACAGTCCTGCAATAAAGCCATCCCTTCGGTTTCCGGGCCCTCGGATGCGACGGTCAAATCCGCGAGCCGCCGGAAAAACAGCGTCATGTCGGTTTCGACCCGCGGCAGCAGCACCATCAGTTCGCTGATCAACTCGTCATCGCTGTCGGGGCAATACGCGACGAAACCGAGCTTGCCCGCCATCATCCCTTGCCATTCCCGATCAAAGGTTTCCGCATAGGCCTTCATGCCCGCCTGCAAGGGGTCGGCCTCGCCGAACAACGGATACAGCGCGTTGGCCAATTGCCCGAGATTCCAATAGGCGATTTGCGGCTGCTGGCCGAAGCGGTAGCGGCGCTCCTCGGCGTCGGTCGTGTTCGGCGTCCAGTGCGGATCGTAATTGTCCATCCAGCCGTAGGGACCGTAATCGATCGTCAGCCCCAGGATCGACATATTGTCGGTGTTCATCACGCCGTGCACGAAGCCGACGCGCTGCCAATGCACGATCATCGCCGCGGTTTTGCGGCAGACGTCCTGAAACCAATCGGCATAAACTCCCGGCGACGGCGCGCCGAGATGCGGAAAATCGACCCGCAGCGTATAGTCGACGAACCGGCGCAAGAGATCGACCTCGCCACGCGCGGCCAGCATCTGAAAATTGCCGAAGCGCGTGAATGACGGCGCGACCCGGCAGACGATCGCGCCCGGCTCCGGTTTCGGATTGCCGTTGTAGAACATGTCGCGAATCACCGCCTCGCCGGTCAGCACCACGCTCAACGCGCGCGTGGTCGGCACGCCGAGGTGATGCATCGCCTCGCTGCAGAGAAACTCGCGGATCGACGAGCGCAGCACCGCCAGACCGTCCGCGTTGCGCGAGTAGGGCGTCGGCCCCGCGCCTTTCAATTGCAGGGCCCAACGCTCGCCGCGGTGGTTGATCACCTCGCCGAGATTGATCGCGCGGCCGTCGCCGAGCTGGCCGGCCCAATAGCCGAACTGGTGGCCGCCGTAACACATCGCATAAGGCTCCATGCCCCGGGCCAGCCGATTGCCGGCAAACACCCGGGTAAAGTCTTCCGCTGTGCAAAGTTCGGGGGACAAATCCAGCAAATCGGCGACTTCCCGGGCATAGGCGATCAATCGTGGCGCGGCAACGTGGGCCGGCAACACCCGTGAATAGCAGGCACCGGCGACTTGCCGGCGGAAATTGGCCGCTTCGGGATCGCCGGGAAGCTCGTGGATGAAGCGATTGTCGAAGATGAGGTCGTCGAGGCGGGTCAGTCGCGTTTGGGTATTCATGAAATAAAGACAGCCTTTTACGGAGTGGCGGCCTCTAATTCTGATTGTTTCAATCGGAAATTGTCAAGCTTTCGCGGAACGACAAGCCAGTCCCAAGCAGTCGCCCGTCAAGGCCTGGCGATAACCGCCGGTTGATACGGGCCAGAAGTATTTGCCGACCCGAAAAAAAAGGACAGCCGCAAATGCGGCCATCCCAGGAACGCTAACGGATTCAGCAAAGCAAATCCGTCTTTAGAATTTTATCTCGATACTGCGATTCAAAGTACAACCGCTTTCCTGAGCTTCGCTTACTTTTTGCCCTTGCCGTGTTTGTCTTCGGTTTCGACCGTCGAGCAGTCATTCTCGGACAAAGCATCGTCATCCGTGCACGCGTCCTTGCCTTTGCCTCCCACGAGGCTGTCGTGTCCCTCGCCCCCATCAAGATCGTCCTTGCCGTTACCGCCGTCGAGGCTGTCATCGCCGCCACCGCCATGGAGTTCATCCTTTCCATTGCCTCCGCTCAATGTATCGACAAGGGCAATGCCGTTAGGATCAAAGCCGTTGGGCCCACCGGACAAACTATCGCCACCGTTGCCGCCTTCAAGGAGGTCCGCGTCGGTGTCGAATCCATCCACGTCTCCGTCCAGGTCGAAATCGCCGCCGCCATCGCCGGCTACCTCTTCGACTTCAGCCGGATCGTCGCTGTCGTCATCATCATAACCCGCTAAAGTATCATTACCATTGCCGCCGTAAATGTCATCATCGCCCGGACCGCCGATCAAATCATCGGAGCCGTTGTTGCCGTGGATGATGTCGTTGCCTGTAAGGCCGTCGATCATATCGTTGCCGCTCATGCCGCAAAGGGTGTCACTGCCGCTCGTGCCGTAAATGGTATCGGATTTCTTGCTGCCGATAATGGTCAAGCCGGTGTAGGTATACAATTTAGGATCCCCGCTTCCCGGGTCCGTCACTGGAAGTCCGCTCGCCGGATCGATCAATTGATTCCCGATCCCCTGGTCCGTCGTGTCTTCCGCAAGGGGAGCCGTTCCGACGAGGTGGCAGCCGGCAGGAGAAAAATCCGCGTCAGCACAAATTTCATAGTAATCATCGGTGGGGTCTGTTGCCGTGCCATGGTCATTCACATGGCCATAGCGGGAGGATTTCGTCAATTCGACATCGGCACTGTCAAGCACTTCCTGGGGGCAGTGTTTCATCGACTGTTTATTGGCATTTGAATTGCCGGGAGACGCCCAGGCTGAGTGGGTTAATGCCAAGCCACCCAGGCACAAGCATAGGCTGGTATAAATCAATTTTTTGTTCATCATGATGTCCTCTTATAAAAAAAACCGTAAACGTCTGGAAAAGCCAATTGGCAACGCTGCATCACGGGCCTTTCGCGAACGACCATACGCTTTTCTTCAAAAATTACCGTGATCTCGCGCACAAATTCATCATGGCGACGACAAGTTGAATCCAACCCTATGCAAACGCTATGTCTTGCCCTGTCGGCCGTTCACGTGTATATTTTTAATGATAACTTAATCTATGCTTAATACCTATTTAATCCTTGGCCTGTATGCTCAACTGCGTCCGCGAGAAGATTCTTTACTTGGCATTATCAGCCCCACAAACCGTCATGATCACATCCCCTCACTCCCCAATCCGGCGCGTCTCGCCAATCCTACTTGCGCTATTCGGCAGCATGCTGACCGGCTGTCAAACGCTGTCTTCCTGGCATCCTTTCGATGACGCCCCGCCCCGCATCAGCGAGACGGTACAACACCCGGAAGTCCACACCATCGCCAGCCACGAGTTTGAACTGACGCCGGAACAAAGCATGGTCGGCACGCTCGCCGCCGTCGAAACGCGCCAAAACGACACCCTGTCCGACATCGCCCGTCACTATGGCCTGGGCTTTAACGACATTACGATCGCGAATACCGGAATCAAGCCCTGGGCGCCGAAACCGGGCAGCCGGGTGCTTCTGCCTTTGGCGTTCATCCTGCCCGATGCGCCGCACAAGGACATCGTGCTGAATCTCGCGAACATGCGCCTGTTCTATTACCCGAAAAAAGAAGCGGCCAAGGCATACACCTATCCGGTCGGCATCGGCCGGCAAGGCTGGAGTTCGCCGATCGGGGTGACCAGCATCGTCGAGAAACAAGCCAATCCGGTCTGGCATGTGCCGCCGTCGATCCAGCGCGAGCATGCCGAAAAAGGCGACATCCTGCCGGCCGCGGTGCGCTCGGGCCCCGACAATCCGCTCGGCTATTTTGCGATGCGGCTCGGTTTTCCGAGCTATCTGATCCACGGCACCAACAAGCCCTACGGCATCGGCATGCAGATCAGTCACGGCTGCATTCAGCTTTATCCGGAAGACATCGAAACCCTTTTCAATAAAGTCTCGGTCGGCACCAAGGTACGCATCGTGCATCAGCCTTATCTGGCGGCCTGGCGGCAAGACGAGCTCTATATCGAGGCGCACGAACCGCTCGACAAATGGGCCAGCAGCAAGACCAAGCTGAAAAAACAGTTCCTGAAACAACTGAAGACGCAGAGCGCCGAGAAAAAAGCCGACATCGATTGGGAGAGGGTCGAGCAGGTGATCGCGCTCGCGGACGGCATTCCGACGCCGGTATCGAAAAACAGCCCGACGCTCGCGAAATTGTCGCAGCAGGCGGTAGAGCTGACCCACCCCGAGCGCTTGTATGGACAGCCCGAGGTGGCGGAACTGAAGAACGGCGACTGGTCAATGCGGGTCGCGAGCTATCAGACCGAAGCCGAAGCCGATCAACTGGCCGCGATGCTGAATCACCAGGGACCGCCGATCCCGGCGCGCAAGGTCAAGGCAAACGATCAATACCATGTGATCGCCGGCCCTTACAAGAGCAAGAAGGACGTCGCGAAAGCCGCCAAACGCGTGCTGATCGACTTCGAACTGAAGACCGAAACGATCAAGCCGGATCAGAACAAGTCCTGATGTTGCGCGTGTTCCCGCGCCCACGCGCGGGAACACGGAAAGGGATTATTTTTTGCCGGGCCGGCCGCCTCTGGCGTCGGCTTTCGGCTGGACCGCCGCACTGTCTCTCGGCAAACCGGCAAATTCGAACAAAATATCCAGTTCCTTGTCGGACAGTTCATAAAAGGCATGCGCCTTCAGGCGCTCGGGCAGCACGACCGGCCCGTAGCGCACCCGCATCAAGCGGCTCACGACCACCTGCTGTGACTCCCACAGGCGCCGGACCAGGCGGTTTCGGCCCTCGCTGACCGTCACGTAATACCATTTATTCGCGCCCTCGCCGGCATAAAAACGGACCTCGTTGAACTTGGCCAGCCCGTCTTCGAGTTCGACGCCCTGCTTCAATTTTTCGATCGTCGCCTCGGACACCTCGCCCAGGATGCGCACCGCATATTCGCGTTCGATCTGGGTTTTCGGATGCATCAGCAGGTTCGCCAACTCGCCGTTATTGGTGACCAAGAGCAGGCCCGAGGTATTGATGTCGAGACGGCCGACCGCGATCCAGCGCGCCGCCGCGAGTTTCGGCAATTGCGTGAAGACCACCGGCCGCCCTTCCGGGTCGCGGCGGGTGACGACCTCGCCGGTCGGCTTGTGATACAGCAGCACCCGAGTCGGCTGGCGATCGTATTTTTGCCAATCGACATAGCGGCCGTTGATCTGCAGATTATCGCCGGGCTGCAAGCGCGCGCCCAGGGTAGCTACGGTGCCGTTGACCATCACCCGACCTTCCTGAATCCAGCGCTCGATTTCCCGGCGCGAACCGACGCCGCCGCGCGCCAGGACTTTTTGAATCCGCTCGCCCGCGCCGTCTTCCGCCGCGGCCACGACGGTTTTCGGCCGGACGGACGGCTTGGCTTCAGGCGACGGTTTCCGGGTCGGCTTCGGTGGCTGTTTCGGTCGGTTCATCTCGGGTTTCGAGAACGTCTTCTCTGGTTTCCTGTTTTTCACTGGCTTCCTGTTCAGGGGCTGGCGTGACTGCCGGCGTCAGTTCGAGCGCCTGTATCTGCTCCAACGTCGGCAACTCACTTAATGACTTGATATTGAAATAATCCAAAAACTGCTTGGTCGTGCCGTATAAACCCGGCCGGCCCGGCACTTCCTTATGCGCGACGACCCGAATCCATTCGCGTTCGAGCAGGGTCTGGATGATGCCGGAACTGACGCTGACGCCGCGAATGTCTTCGATGTCGCCGCGTGTGACCGGCTGCTTATAGGCGATGATCGCCAAGGTTTCGAGCAAGGCGCGCGAGTATTTCGGCGGTTTTTCCTCGAACAGGCGCTGGACCCAGCGCGACAATTCCTGCCGCACCTGAAAACGGTAGCCGCTCGCGACCTGCTTCAATTCGATCGGGCGCTCTTGATAGTCGGCCACGATCGCGTCAATCGCGGCCTGAATCTCGGCAAGCTCCGGTTGCTCGATCTCCGGGAAGACTTGCTGGATGTCCTTGCAGGTCATCGGCCGGTTCGCGGCAAAAAGTATGGCTTCTACGATACGTTGGATGTCCATGTCGATGGGGTTTTCAATTCGCGGCGGCGGCGCGCACGCTGATCTCGGTGAACGGTTCGAGTTGAATGATTTCGATCAGGCCTTCTTTCGCGAGTTCGAGGATCGCCAGAAACGCGACCAAGACGCCGGGACGGCCTTCCCTGCGAAAAAACAGATCGGTGAAGCGCAGGCTCTCGGCGTCTTTCAGGCTCTCCAGAATCGTGGACATGCGTTCGCGCACCGACAGCGGCTCCAGGACCACCTGATGATGACTGAATTGCTCGGCGCGTTTCAGGACTTGCTGTAAGGCGAGCAGCATTTCCCGCGTCGTCACGTCGGGCAGTTTCTTCTCGAAAGTCAGGTTCGCGGTATCGGCCGCGCCGGTAAAAAGCTCGCGTTCGAGCCTCGGCATCAGATCGATATCCTCGGCCGCCTTCTTGATGCATTCATATTCCTGCAAGCGGCGGATCAGGGTCGCCCGGGGGTCCTCCTCGTCTTCTTCCGCTTCCCGCGGCCGCGGCAGCAACATGCGCGATTTGATTTCCGCGAGCAGCGCCGCCATCACCAGGTATTCGGCCGCCAATTCCAGATTCATCTCGCTCATCATCTGAATGTACGAAATATACTGGTGCGTGACCTTCGCGATCGACACCTCGACGATGTCGAGATTCTGCCGCCGGATCAAATACAGCAGCAAGTCCAGCGGCCCCTCGAACAGTTCGAGAAACACTTCGAGCGCATTCGGCGGAATGTAAAGGTCGTCCGGCAATTGCTCGATCGGCTCGCCGTTTACGATCGCGATCACGGCCGCCCGATCCGGAACGAAATCGTGGCTCAAATCATTCATCACTCAGCCGCCCGGCTCATCGGCGCAACCATCAGATGCCGGCGATCGAAAAAAACAGCTTCTGCGCGAGATACATCGGGTATTCCAAAAGCGCATTCAAAACCCGGGTATACAGCAGCACCAACAGGATGATGAAGCCGTAACGCTCCAGGCGGTTATACTGCCATGCCCAGTAATTCGGCAAAATGCCGGCCACCACGCGGCTGCCGTCCAGCGGCGGAATCGGCAACAGGTTGATCAGGGCCAGCACCAGATTGATCGAAATGCCGGCGACGCCGGAATAGATCAACGGCAACGAAATCGCTTCGACGCCGATCAGCACGCCAATCCGCACCAGCAGCGCCCAGCCGATCGCCATCAACAGGTTCGAGACCGGCCCCGCCAGCGCGACCCAGGCCATGTCCTTGCGCGGGTTCTTGAAGTTGCGCGCGTCGACCGGCACCGGTTTGGCCCAGCCGAAAATGAAACCGGTGCCGGTCAGCAGCAACAGCCCCGGCAGGATCACCGTGCCGAGCCAGTCGATGTGCTTGACCGGATTCAAGGTCAGCCGGCCCTGCTGGTCGGCGGTATTATCGCCGCATTTTTTCGCGACCCAACCGTGCGCGACTTCGTGCACGGTAATCGCAAAGATCACCGGCAGTATCCAGACCACGATCCGCTGCACCAGCGACAATTCATTCATCATAAGCTGTATCCTCAGTTAATCCAGCATCGGCGCGATGCCGATGCCCTGCCGGGTGATTTCGGGGCCGCCGTTCGAAAATTCAATGATCGTGGTTTCGCGGTAGTCGATGATGCCGGCGTCGATCACCAGTTCGAGTTCGTGCTCCAGGCGCTTGCGGATATCGTAAGGATCGGTCAGCGGCTCGGCCACGCCGGGCAACAGCAGGCTGGTCGTGAACAAAGGCTCTTCGAGTTCGGCGACCAGCATCTGCGCGATCGTGTGCCGCGGAATCCTGACGCCGATCGTTTTCTTTTTCGGGTGCTGCAGGCGGCGCGGCACTTCGCGGGTCGCGTCCAGAATGAACGTAAACGGGCCCGGCGTCAGCGCCTTGATCATCCGGTAGGCGTCGTTGCCGATCTTGGTGAAATTGGACACCTGCGCGAGGTCCTTGCAGACCAGCGTAAAGTTGTGTTTGTCGTCCAGTTGCCGAATCCGGCGGATTTTGTCCAGCGCGGCCTTGTCGCCGATCTGGCAGGCGAGCGCATACGAGGAATCGGTCGGGTAAACGATGACCCCGCCCTGGCGGACGATGTCCACCGCGCGATGAATCAGGCGCAATTGCGGATTGTCGGGATGGATTTCAAAAAACTGGGCCATGGCTGAAAAAGGCGTCAAACAATGGGGCATTATACCGTATTCGCGCGCCAAATCGTTGAATGGTTTATTGAAAATGGCCGCCGTCAGCGTTCCGATTCTTTCTTTGCGACCTTGTTGCGCAGATAAACCGGCTGCGCAGCTTCGACGTCGACCGCAAGGCCCAACTCGAAACCGCGCGCGCCCAAACGGGCGATCGCTCCCGCGCGCGGCAGGTTATCCGTTTCGATGAGGCCGACGCGCCCGCCCAATCGTTGCAGCAGCACGTCATGATAAACACCCCAGCCGGTGCCGATACCGGCGCCGCTCAGATCGGGAAAGGTAATCAGGTCTGCCGGCGTGACTTTTTCCTCGCCGAGCAATACGGCAAAACCCGATGCATCCCGGCGATACACCGCGAAATAGATCTCGCCCATCCGGGCGTCCATCGCGGTGAAGGCGGTATCGAAGCCCTCGCCCTGTCGGGCGAAAAAATCCTGCGCGACCGCCGCCAATGTCGACACCGGCACGACCGCCAGTTCGCCGCCGAGCGCGATGCCGTGGATCACGCCGGTCGCGATCCTGACGCCGGTGAACGAACCGGGGCCGCGGCCAAATGCCAACGCATCGAGTTCGGAAAGTTTCAATCCCGCCTCGGCCATTAGACCGTCTATCATCGGCAGGATCAATTGCGCATGCTCCCTCGGAGACACCTGGTAGCGCTCGATCACTTCGCCATCGAGATAAAGCGCGGCCGAGCACGCTTCGGTTGCGGTCTCCACCGCGAGTAACTTCATTCTCTATCCTGTTCCTTATCCTGATTGTTGCTTAAGTCCACGGTACTCCATGTTAGAATCGCTGCGCCGCTTAAATATCCAATTCCAGATCCGAACGCGCGGTCGTGCAGCAACTGTAAACAAAGCCCGCCTTTCGGGTTTTCTCGTCAATTTCACAAAGAGGGCTCACCTGCACCTGGCCTCGGCATTTCATTTCGCATTCGCCGCAACCGCCGACGCGGCAACTGTAATCCACTTCGATGCCGTGCGCTTCGGCCAATTCCAGCAGGGTCACATGTTCATCGGTATCGACGACTTTTCCCGATTTGATAAACCTAACCTTATGCAACGACCCCTTAAGCTGCAAGGACCTCGCCGTACCGTTGGCCGTTTGCGCGGAACGGCCAGAGCCATAGCTTTCGGTATGATAGCGGGACATATCGTAGCCCAGATCGCGCAAAATCTCGTTAATATTTTGAGCGAACGGTTCAGGGCCGCACAAAAACACGTCGCGATCAAGAATGTCGGGCACGAACATCGCCAACATGTGTCGATTGACGCGCCCGGTGAAGCCCGTCCAGGAATCCGTTCCCTTCCATCCCGATGTCACCGTGATTGCCGTTTGAAAACCGCTACAGCGGGCCGAAAGCATTTCGAATTCCTTGCGAAAAATGATATCCGATGGCGATTTAAAAGAGGCCAATAATTTGACGTCAACATTCGAAGCCGTATCGGCAATCCACCGGCACATCGACAGGATCGGTGTAATACCGCTGCCGGCGCCGACAAACAGCATTTTGGGTGAAGGGTAATTAAAGCAGGTAAAACGCCCCATCGGCCCTTTCACGATCAATTCATCGCCCAATTTGACATGATCGCAAAACCAGTTGGAAACCAGCCCGCCGGGGACCCTTTTGATCGTGACTTCCAGCAAATGCGGCCTGGAAGGGCTCGACGACATGCTGTAAGAGCGCCTGACCTCCTGGCCTTCAATATCCAAAATAAAGGTAATGAACTGTCCCGGCTTATATGAAAAAAGTAACGGCCGCGCCCCCGTCAAGCGAAAGGTTTTGCAATCATGCGTTTCTTCTATGATATCGACGATCCTTAGCGGGGTCACGCCTTCACTCCATATTTTTAAATACCCCCGGTCTTCGATCAGATTGATGAGCAACGGGCTTGGCGGAGGCGGCGGCGCTTTGTAAAAAAAGTCCGGTACCTCATCCTTCGCATAGGTTTCAAGACCCTCTTCGACCGCCTCCGCGGGAGCCTGCGTACCGGCAATTGAAAATTCCAGCCGGTAATCGGGTAAATCGATCTGTAGGCGGTCATGGAGCAAAATCTGTTTTTTTAAGGGCAGTTTTTTCCGGTTAACCAGAATACCATTGTCGTCATCCAGGCTTTCCAGATATAACTTGCCATCACGATTGAATATGACCGCATGGAACATCGCCATTTTGTTCGATTCAAGCTGCAAATCGGCATCCGGATGGCGTCCGATAATGGTTTCCCGCCCTAAGTTTTGCGTCGAAATTTCGTAAACGACCGCACCGGCTTTCAAGACCCGCATATGATCACCTTGTCTCTGATTCGGTTTGACGCCGGCAAAGAGCTGATTCAACCACAAGGCGCCGGCATCGCCTATTTTCTGGCGGTGCGCCTCGGTCAGATCGTTTTTCGTGCGGCGCAACGGTCGAGCATGCTTGTGCCCGGAAAAAAATGCTTTTTGCCAAACTAAATTGTCGTCAGACTCGAAGCTGTTTTGATTGCTCGCCATGCCTCCTCCTCGTTCTGCTTAAAATGTCAGATAGCGCGCACTTCCAGAAAAATATCCTTCATCGCCGCGCCCGCCAGATAGGCGTAGCGCTGGATCGGGTGTATTTGATTTCTCTTGCCGCACAGAAAAACTCTCCATCCCGTCAGGTCGGGAAGTCTATTGGCAATGATTTGCTCGACCTCGCCGAGATACATTCCGTCTCGCACAATACCTTCCTGCACACAAGGGACATAATGAAAATTAGGAAAATAGTCGCTGATTTCCCGCAGTTCCGCTTGGTAATACAAATGCTCGTCAAAATCGACGCCATGAAACAGATAGACCGCGCCGGTATGACCGAATTCGAAAATATCCTGCACGATGCCGATCAGCGCGGTCAAACCACAGTGCCAGCCGACCAGCAGCAAGGGCTGCGTGGGCTGCCCCGGCAGATAAAACAGTTCTCCGCTGACGCCGCAAACATGCAATTGATCGCCAATTTTTAAACTGGTATGCATCCACTCCGAGAAAGCCCCGCCCTTGAGCCGCTCGACATGCACATCCATCTTGCCAACCGTACTGGCGCTGCTCGGCGAGGCAATCGAAAATTTTTTACCAATGTGTTCATAATTCAATAACAGCACGGACTGCCCGCCGTGAAAATCCACGGGCATTTCTAGCTGCAATACTAGTTCGAGCATCGTTTGATTCAGGCGATTGATCTCGGCGACCTTCGCCACCACTTCCGTGGTCAATTTTTCCTGATTCAAAACGATCTCCATATCGCGAGCAGGCACACAGGCGCAAGCCAAAAAATTGTTTTGCAACTGCAAGGTTTCTTTCAAATTAATCTGCGCTTTTATCGGCGGGGAGCAATTCAACGATTGCATCATACAGCTCATGCAGGTTTGTTTCATGCAGGAATAGGGCACTGAAACCTTCTGCCGGATCAGCGACTCCAGTACGGTTTCTCCCGGCATGCAATCGTATGTTTTGCCATTCAAAAGCAAAGTTTTGACTTTATTCATACGCTCACCTTACGTTGGTTCTAGTGGAGCGAAATCGGAATTTACAGGCTAACGGTTCAACACGGCATCGCGGGTACTTTCGAGAATCGACATCATCTCTTCAATTTGGTCGGGCGGAATATTTAACTCGGTCACCGTTTCTTTAAAAATCTCGCAAACCCGATTGAAATGTTGATCCGAGAGACCGTATTTTTCGATCAACCGTTTATGGCCTTCTCTTAAATCCAGCCCGCTGTATTGGTAAGGTCCGCCGAAAGCCATCGTCAGAAAAGATTTCTGTTTCAGACGCTGTCTTTCCATATCGACATCTTCAAAAAAGCGTCCCACCAATTCATCTTGGAGCACTTTTCGGTAAAAAATATCAGTGGCGGCTTCCATCGCTTTATCGCCACCGATGCGCTTATAAAGCGGAATATTCATCAGCTCGAAATAGTCGCCGCCCTTCGCCACCACGTTATCGGTGCCCCAATCGATTTTTTTATCCTGTTTTTTCATCAACGGAATATGTTTGGAGCATTGAATATAAGCCTCTTCAACTTCGACCATGACCCAGCGCTCCGGACACTTCTTACCTTCCTGATGAATCTCTGCAATCACATCCTGAGGCAATTTATCCTGGTATTCAAGCAACTCGTCGTTGGCGACCACCCTGACTTTGCCGTTGACATGGAGCCCTATCGTATCGCGAGTAAAATCGATCATCAGCAAGGAAACATGGGGGTTTTCCAGCATGTTGCCGGTATTGGCAAACACACCGTTGCCGCGATATTCGGGATAAATCAGATATTTGTCGCTCAATACCCGGATAAAGCCGGGGTTGCCGAATTTGGAAGTACAATCGCACTCGCCGTTACGGTCGGCCGAGGCGATAAACAGGAACTCCTGGCGCTTGATGAATTCCTGCATTTTGGGCGCCAGAAAATCCAGCACCTGTTTATTGTAGAAATTGTTGGCCCGGTCACGCGTCTGCCATTGATCCTGGAGCAGATGTTCGGTATTGCACCCCGGTAAAATATTCGGCTTTTTCTGACCAATGCGCCAGTCGGCTTCGGCATTCATCTCGGCAACCAAGTCAGGCTGGACAGTACCCAATCCCGCCGAGGCCGCCGGTTTGGGCCGACTTCGAAGAAAAGCAAATTTTTTAGGCGCTGCCGCAGGCGACCCGGCGTCCGGTACGGGCGGTGCGTTTTGGGGTTTCGCCGGCTCTTTTCCGGACTGCTTGCCGCCTTTTGTTCTAAAACTGAATCGGCTCATCACATTCCCTCCCACCCAGATAAGTGGTTAATGATCCTGTTGACCTGCGGCTAAAATAAGCAGCCCAAGCGCAAGACTGGATTAAGCGCAGCGACTTCGTTGCCACCCTTAAGGGAATTATAACAAAATACACCTCTGCGCAATACCACAATTTAACTTAAAAAGATACCGCGCGCGTCCGTATTTGCCCGAACATCAGAAGACAACGGACATACCGTCACCTTGCGGCATGCCCTAAATTTCTGGACTCGGCACCACGTCGATGGACATCGAGTCGTATTGCGCCTTGATGTTTGCGCCGAGCCATTGAGAGGAAATCTATTAACCTTAAAACCGCAGTGAGTCCACGAAAATCACCAAAGACACGAAATAAATCAAGGTGGTAGATCGCGTGGTTCGATCACCCGGAGGGTGTCACTTTTCTAAGCAATAACTTTCTGAATTTTTTCGTGATTTTGGTGTGTTTTGTAGGCCAACTGATTTTTTTTAGGATTAAACCGTAGAGCGCTTTTCTTCTTTACAACCCTCGCCTCATTTCTTTTTGAGCCGGAATAAAAACGGCGCCAGCGTGCCGATCAGGATGCTAAACAGCACCATGCCGATATGCTGCCGGTTCCAATCGACCGGGTACATATCGGCCCTGACCGGCTCGGTCAGTCCCGGGATGCTCGGCAAATCGCCATCGCCGCCATCGACCTTCAATTGCGCCTTCATGCCTTTTTCCTGGTGCTGCGGCAATTCGCAGTGCACCAGATAGGTTTTTTTCCGGCTCGGCAGGATCAGGGAGGCCTTCAATTGCCCGTGTCCGAACAGTTCCAGATGTAGCATGCCTTCCGGATACAGATAACCCGGCAGGCCGTGGATCATCATCTGATGGCGGACATGGTCATCGTTGATGAAGGTGATGTTGATCTTCGCACACGGCTTGACCTTCCATTCCTGCCGGTCGTAGGCGAACATCTTGCCGGGAAACTTTTTCGCGTGCTCGTGGCCGGCGCGGATCGTCAATTCGACCGTTTCGGAAATTTGCGGGCAATCGCGCGGCAGCCGGTCCGGATTCGCGTTCATGATCATCCCGGTTGCATCCATCATCATGCCCTGGTGATGCATCATTTCGGCGTGTGCCGACGGCAGCACGCCGCCGACCAGAAGCAAGCCGGCGACGATGGTGGTGTGCCTCGCGTTCATCATTGACGCCTCCTGTAGCCGGTAAAAATCAGATAGACGAGAAATCCGAGCGCGGCACCGCTCGCCAGGCCGAACGCGACCAGCTTCAACACGTTCGGCGCGATTCGGCCGGGCTCGCCGAGCATCTCGGTGAAATCCCCCTGAGCCCAGGGCGGCTGATTTTTCGCATAATAATTTTTGTCGAACACGACATCGAGCATTTCGCCGTGCATCTTCGGCATGCCCTGCGCATCCAGGTAGGCCTGATAGCCGAGCAGCGAGATATTGCCGCCCGGCTCCATGCCGTCGGTGGTCTCGCCGTTCGAGGCATGATCATGGAACATCCACACGCCCGGCCCGTAACTGTGCAGGCCGTCGTTGACCGTCAAGAGATCGACATCGAGCCGCTGCGCGGGGGCGATGTCAAGCACGTCGCGCGTCTCCCTGGCCACCTCGGGCCGCTCCGCGCCGTCGGTCGCGGTGACCGTGACCTTGTGGCCGTGAATGTGCAGCGCCATCGGCGAGCGCTGCGCATTCGCGATGCGCAGTTTGACTTTTTCGTTTTCGCCGGCCGCGATCAGGCCGTCGCGCACCGTGTAAGGAAAGGAGTGGCCGTTCAGCAGGAAATAATTTTCGTGCGACTCGGTGATGTTGTATTCGCGACTCATCCGTTTCGCGATCAGACGGACATCGTTCGCATTCTGGATGATAGCGGACAGCTTCTTGTCGAGCGATTGGTACAAGAGATCGAACTCACGGCTGTAATCTTCCTTGACCTTGACCGAAGGGTGGCGGACCTGGCCGGCGCCGATATTGAAGGTCTGCACCCAGTTGTTCGGCTTGTTTTCCTCGACCACGAAGATGCCGCTGAGCCCCATCATCATGTGTTGCGCGGTTTGTACATGGCAATGATAGAGCATCGTGCCCGCATGCCGGGGCTTCATCTCATAGGTATGACTGGAGCCCGGAAACACCGCATGCTCCTCCATGCCGTCGTTGTCCTCGCCCGCGGCGGTCATGAACGGGTGATCGACGCCGTGCAGATGGATCGTGTGCGGCAGATAATGGATGTTTTCGAGCGTGACCGTGACCTTATCGCCCTCTTCGACCCGGATCGTCGGCGACGGCGCGCGCAGGATCGGATTGGCTTGCATCGTGAAGAAGTTCTTCAGCGCCATGCCCTGCGACTTCGGCGCGAACACCCACAGCCCCGGCCGGATGCCCGGCGCGATGTCGAAGGTGTTGATCAGGAATTCGCCGTCCGGGCTCGCACCGTTCAACTCGACCACTTCGAGCTTGATGTCGATCACGTCCGGGTCGCCATCGTGGTCCAGGTCGTCCTTTTTGACGACCGCGTCCTGCGCCATCCGCGTCTGCATCAGGGTCGCCATCGACACGTTGTTGGTGCCCTTGACCGCCGCGGCGATGTCATACGGATTGTCGGGATCGCAGGACAGCGCCTCGTCGATGCTGACGCCGTCGATCGTTTGCGCCTGGCGCCATTCGGGATGCTCGTTCGGACAGGGTTTTTCGGTGCCGCCGGTTTCGGCGGAACGGGTATAGACGGTCGCCGGCGCGAGCGCATCGCCTTTTTCGAGCACAGACGGCGCCAGCCACCAGGCCGTGCCGGCCAGGGCGGCGACGAGCGCTATCAATAAATAACGTTTTTTGGGGATCATGCAGCGGTGAAAACCTCGGAAAGAAGGGTTATTGTAAATGCCCGTCCCGGGAAAAGAAAATCGGTGAGCGTATCCGGCATGTTTTCTGCTTCTCCAGGACGATAGCACCATCAGACCGATCATCAGCCCGCTAAGTTTTCCCGCACCCTGATTAACTTGATGTTTGCCGGCGCCCGATTATGCTAACCTAGCCGCAAAACAACGGTCAGGAACATGAAATTCGCGATACAAGTCAACGCCGCCCCCTATGCCGCGCACGCCGGCCATAGCGCCTATCGCTTCGTCGAGGCCGCGCTCGCCTCGGGTCACGAGGTGGTGCGGGTGTTTTTTTATCATGACGGCATTTATCACGGCCTGAACTATGCGACGCCGCCCGACGACGAATTCAACCACACCGCCCACTGGAGTGAACTGGCGCAGCACCATCACATCGATCTGGTGCTGTGCATCTCGGCCGCGCAAAAACGCGGCCTCCTATGCCGCGACGAAGCCGAACGCCAGGGCAAACAAGACGACGATCTGGCCGCGGGCTTCAGGATCGGGGGGCTCGGTCAACTGGTCGAAGCGACATTGCATGCCGACCGCTTTCTGGTCTTTGCTTGAAGCGCGATGAAAAGCTATCTGTTTATTCTCCATAGGCCGGCGCACAGCGGCGCTTTCGCCCAGGAAATGCTCGACATTATCTTGACGACCGCCGCCTTTGACCAGCCCACGTCGATTTTGTTGCTCGACGACGCGGTGTTTCAATTGAAAAAAGGTCAGCAGCCCGAGCATTTCGGCCTGAAAGATACCGCGTCGATCTATCCTGCGCTCGCAATTTATGACGTGAAGCATCTCTATGTCGAGGTGGAATCGCTCGAAGAGCGCGGGCTGAAACCGGCCGACCTCGGCCTACCGGTACAAGCGATTTACCGAAAGGATATCGCGGGCCTGATGCGGCGTCATGACGTGCTGTTTCCGGACTAGGCGGCCGGCCTGAAAGCAAGACCGCATCCGCAGGGATTGCGGCGCAATCTGAATTTATTTTTGCCTGATCTAGAGCGCTTGACTCATCGCAACATCGGTTTTAAGATTTTAACTATGTCATATGCCGCAACGCGTCCGGCATATCACACAAATACCGCCTTCCTCTGCCTCGCAAGCCGTTGAAAATGGGCGCTTTTGATTGGACAAACTGATTTATTGGGCAAGAATCCTGCCATAATCCGCGACATTTTGTCGCGCGTCAATTCGCCGCATTTTCTAACACGAGTTGTGTCATTACACTGTCCCTCAACTTGTGCGAGACCTGTGAAGTTGCATGAGTTATCATCCTTCCTCACTTGGTGCGGGCCGGTTCCCGGCCCGCACTCTTTTTAAAAGGGGCTGACATGAGACGTTACAACACTATATTAATAAACGACATTCCGGCGCATCCCGAAACCCTGAGAAAGCAAACCGCGATTCATGAGGCAGGACATGCCGCCGCAATCTATCTCGGCAACCAGCAAAAGCAATTGCCGCCGGTTTTTTTCCAAATCATCATCAAGGAGATGATGCACGAGGGCCCATGGCCGCACCCAAGCAGCCATTCCCCTCTGAACACGATGACCTGCTTCGCGAAGGTCGAAGGCGGCCGTCTGATTCATACGTTGCCCTCCTCGCTGACGGAAGCCACCGGGCAGCTTTCGCCGCAGGAATGGAAAGCCTATCGGGCCGCGTTCGAGGCCGATATCGTGAACTTTCTGGCCGGCCCGCTCGCCGAAGCCAAATATGTCGCGTTATGCGATGATGAAATTTTCAATCCGCGCCTGGTGAATCTCGACGCGCTGCATTTTTACGGCGGCACGGCCGATGTCGCGCTGGCCAGGGAATACCTGGATTGCCTGACGAGCGAGCTTCGGGAAAAGGAGCGACTGATCGCCGACCTGTTCATGGCGGCCTATCAGTTCATCAGCCAGCGTTCGCACTGGCGCGCGATTACCGCGCTGGCCGATTATATTTTGAGCTCCGGCAAGAAAGTGATCACCTGCGAAGAGATTATCCGGGTACTCGACGCACAAACGGCCTGAGAGCATTGTAAATCAGCCGACGTGCGCATCGCGCGCGCCAAACAACGCGGTGCCGATCCTGACGATCGTGGCGCCCTCCAACACTGCGGCCTTTAAATCGCCGGTCATGCCGAACGAAAAGGTGTCAAGATCCGCTCTCCCGAGTTGTTTGACCGCCTCGACCAAGGCCCGGTAGGGCAACCTTTGCCGTTCAAAATCGTCTTCCGGCGCCGGAATCGCCATCACCCCGCGCAGCCTTAAATTAGGCAGCGACATGACCTGTTCGCACAACATCGGCAGTTCGTCGAGACCGATGCCCGATTTCGATCCTTCGCCGCTGATGTTGACCTGCAAACAGATATTCAACGGCGGCAAGCCCGCCGGCCGCTGATCGTTCAGCCTTTTCGCGTTTTTGAACGAATCGACGCTGTGCACCCAAGCGAAATGCGCCGCGAGCAACTTGGTCTTGTTCGATTGAATCGGACCAATGAAATGCCAGGTAATGTCGTAAGCCCCCAGCTCCGCCTGTTTTTTGACCGCCTCCTGGCAATAACTTTCGCCGAAATGCCGCTGCCCGGCCCGGTAGGCCTCGGCAATGTCCTCTGCGGGCTTGATCTTGCTGACCGCGAGCAGCAGCACCGCATCCTCCGGGCGCTTGGCGATGCCGCAATAGTCCCGAATGTGCTGGCGGATAAGGTTCAGATTCTGGCTGATCATGGCGTCTTGATGTCGAAATAACGAGAGAACCCGCTATTAAACACCACGCCTTTCAAAAAACAAAGAGTTGAACTACTTTTTAAGAACAGATCAGCCACTTTTAACCCCCTTTTAGAGGAAATTATGGATATTGCCGAGTTACTGGCTTTTTCGGTCAAAAACAATGCGTCGGATTTGCATTTGTCGGCAGGGCTGCCGCCGATGATTCGGGTGGACGGCGATATTCGCCGGATCAACGTGCCGCCTCTCGATCACAAACAAGTACACTCGCTGATGTACGACATCATGAACGACAAACAGCGGCGCGATTACGAGGAGTTTCTCGAAACCGACTTTTCGTTCGCGCTGCCCGGCGTCGCCCGCTTCCGGGTCAACGCCTTCAATCAGGAGCGCGGCGCGGCGGGCGTGTTCCGGACGATTCCGTCGAAGGTCCTGAGCCTCGAAGACCTGAAGGCGCCGAAATTCTTCGAGGAAATCACCAAGAAACCGCGCGGCCTGATTCTGGTCACGGGGCCCACCGGCTCCGGCAAATCCACCACCTTGGCGGCGATGATCAACCACATCAACACGAACGATTACGCGCACATCCTGACCGTCGAGGACCCGATCGAGTTCGTGCACGAAAGCCAGAAATGCCTGATCAACCAGCGCGAGGTGCACCGCGACACACACGGTTTCAACGAGGCGTTGCGCTCGGCCCTGCGGGAAGACCCGGACATCATCCTGGTCGGCGAAATGCGCGACCTCGAAACGATCAGGCTGGCGCTGACCGCGGCCGAAACCGGTCACCTGGTGTTCGGCACCTTGCATACGACCTCCGCCGCGAAAACGATCGACCGGATCATCGACGTGTTTCCGGCCGCCGAAAAGGACATGATCCGAGCGATGCTGTCCGAATCGCTGCAGGCGGTCATCTCGCAAACCTTGCTCAAAAAAGTCGGCGGCGGCCGGATCGCCGCGCACGAGATCATGGTCGGCACCGCCGCGATCCGCAACCTGATCCGCGAGGCGAAAGTCGCGCAAATGTATTCGGCGATTCAAACCGGACGCAAGGACGGCATGCAGACGCTCGATCAGAATCTGAAGGAACTGGTCGACAAGGGCCTGATCACTTCGAAGATCGCGATGACCCGGGCGGTCAACAAAGACATGTTCCGTTAACCGCGCCAATAAGGAAACACCATGGATTTCAAAGCCTTGCTTGCACTGATGGTGCAAAAAAAAGCCTCCGACCTGTTCATTACCTCGGGCCGCGCGCCGACGATCAAGGTCGACGGCTCGATGGTCGAAGTGTCCAAAACGCCACTGACGCCGGAGCAGGCGATGAAGATCGTGCTCAGCATCATGAATCAGCGGCAAAAGGACGAATTCGACAATACCAAGGAATGCCAGTTCGCGATCAGCCTGCCGGATCTCGGCCGCTTCCGGGTCAGCGCTTTCGTGCAGCGCGACGCGGCCGGCATGGTCTTGCGCCGGATCGAAAACATCATTCCGGACGCCGAATCGCTGCATTTGCCGCCGGTCCTGAAAGACCTGATCATGGAAAAACGCGGTCTGGTGATCTTCGTCGGCGCGACCGGCACCGGTAAATCGACCTCGCTGGCCGCGCTGATCAAATACCGCAACCAAAACACCAGTGGCCACATCATCACGATCGAAGACCCGATGGAATTCGAGCACCCGCATTTGGGCTGCATCGTGACCCAGCGCGAGGTCGGCGTCGATACCGAATCGTATGAAGTCGCGTTGAAAAACACCTTGCGGCAGGCGCCCGATGTGATCTTGATCGGCGAAATAAGGACCCGCGAAACGATGCAGAATGCGATCACCTTCGCGGAAACCGGTCACCTCTGCCTGTCGACCCTGCACGCAAACAACGCAAACCAGGCGATCGACCGGATCCTGCATTTCTTTCCCGAAGACATGCATCCGCAACTGTTCATGGACCTGTCGCTGAACCTGCGCGGCATCGTCGCGCAGCAATTGATCAAGCGCGCGGACGGCAAGGGCCGTTATCCGGCGATCGAAATCCTGATCAACACGCCGCTGGCGAAAGACTTCATCCGCAAGGGCGAGGTGCACAAACTGAAGGAGTTGATGAAGCAGTCGCGCGAGCAGGGCATGCAGACCTTCGACCAGGCCTTGTACGACCTGTATGTGGCCGGCAAGATCAGCTATGAGGATGCGTTGAATTCGGCCGACTCGAAGAACGAAGTCCGCCTGATGATCAAACTCGGCGCGGAAGGCATCAGCAGCACCGCCGGGGACAACATGGTGCTGACCGAGACCGACGAGGATACGGGCAAGCTGTTTTAAATGAAGACTCGGCACCGCTTTCGCGGTGCCGACAGGAAATTGCGGCTTCCGGGCATCACGCCCCGTTTCGGTCCGGGACCAGAAGCTTGATCAGGCCGCGTGCGCCGCCTGCACAGGAATGGACGAAGCGGTACGCACCACTTCGTTCTTGTCGTTAAAATAAATCAACGCCGGCTTGTAATTGGCCAGCTCTTTCTGGTCGTAAACCGCATAGGCGCAGATGATCACCAGATCGCCCGCGCAGGCCAGACGCGCGGCCGCGCCGTTGACCGAAATCACCTGGGAGCCGGCTTCCGCGCGAATCGCGTAGGTCGTGAAACGCTCGCCGTTGTTCACATTGTATATCTGGATCTGTTCGTATTCCCTGATCCCCGCCAAATCGAGAAAATCGCCGTCGATTGCGCATGAGCCTTCATAGCCGAGCTCCGATCTTGTCACGGTCGCCCGATGAAGTTTCGCTTTCAGCATCGTAGTTTGCATAATAACCCGATATAAAACACTTTAAGAAACCCTCAATTATCGTCTATTCCCGCGCATCCGGCAAGACGTGTCCGCTAAAGAATAGACATTGAAAGCGCCGAAACCCTCTCTGGCCGCCGCAAACCGGCGGCTTGATGCGGCGAAAATGTTGTCACTTCGCCTCCTCTCGGCCCTTTGTTCTCGAGCATTACTTTACTTCGAAAAACAAATATTATCAATCAGCCGCGTCTTGCCTAGCCGCGCCGCCGCCAGGATCACAAAATCCCGGTCTGCGGGCGTCGCCGTGGCCAAGTCCAGGCTTCGACAGATCGAAAAATACTCGGTTTTAAAGCCCGCGCCGGACAAGAACGACTGCGCCTGCCGTTCGATGTCCGTAAAGTCCGCGCCGCCGGACAACACCGCACCCCTTGCAGCACACAACGCCTGGTAAAGCTTCGCGGCATTGGCTTTTTCATCGGCGCTCAGATAGCCATTCCGGGAACTCATCGCCAGGCCGCTGGCTTCCCGCACCGTCTCGACCGGCACCAACTCGACCGGAATGTTCAAATCGCGCGCCATCGTCCGGATGATCACGAATTGCTGGTAGTCCTTCAGACCGAAAAAGGCCGTGTCCGGTTGCACAATATTGAACAATTTCGCGACCACGGTCGCCACGCCGTTGAAATGCCCGGACCGGAACGCGCCGCAATGCAGGTCCGACAGGCCCGCGACACTGACCACCGTTTTCGCCGCCGGATCGTACATCTCCGGGACCATCGGCAGGAACAGCAGATCGGCGCCGGCCGCCCGCAACTTTTCGCGGTCTTCGGCTTCGGTGCGCGGATAGGTTGCGAAATCCTCGCCGACGCCGAACTGGGTCGGATTCACAAAGATGCTGACCACGACGCGCTCGGCCCGCTCCCGCGCCGCGGCGACCAGGCTGACGTGGCCCGCGTGCAGGTTACCCATCGTCGGCACGAACGCAATTTTTTCTCCTGAGCGACGCCAGATTCTGAGGACTGAACGTAATTCGGCTATCGTGGTGACCGTTTGCATGACTAAAAACTGTGCTCCAGGGCCGGAAAGCGGCGATCCTTGACCGCCTGCCGGTAATTACCGAGGGCCTCGGCGATCGTCACCGGCGGTTGCATGAAATTCATCGAAAAACGCGGTCGCCTGCCGACGCCGATATCCAGCATGTCGTAAAGCACCAGCACCTGGCCGTCGCAATCGACGCCCGCACCGATGCCGATCACCGGCATCGCCAGTTGCGCGCTGATGTCGGCGGCCAGCCGCGCGGGCACGCATTCGAGCACCAGCAACGTGGCCCCGGCGTCCTGCAGTTTCCGTGCATCGGCGCTGATCCTGCCCGCATCGCCCGCATCGATGCCCTGCACCTTGTAGCCGCCCAGACGGTTGATCGATTGCGGCTGCAAGCCCAGATGGCCGCAGACCGGAATGCCCTGATCGACCAGAAAACTGACCACCTCGAAGCGCGCGCCTTCGAGCTTGACCATCTGCGCGCCGGCCTGCATCAATTTGGCCGCATTGAGCGCCGCTCCGAGCGGGTCCGGATAGGTCAAAAACGGCATGTCCGCGATCACGAACGCCCGTCGGCGTAAAGCCGCCACGCAGCGGGTATGGTAAATCATCTGTTCCAAGGTGACCTGAAGCGTCGAGGCATGCCCCTGAATCACCATGCCCAGGGAGTCGCCGACCAGCATCACCTCGATGCCGGCCTCATCGATCAGCGCGCTGAAACTGGCGTCGTAAGCGGTCAAGCAGGCGATTTTCTCGCCTTGCCGCTTCATCGCCGCCAAATCATGAAGCGAGAGAGGTTTCCGGGTCATTTCACGTTATCCTTTTGAGCCCATCCAACGGGCAGTTGACGACCAGATCGGCGATCCGGCCGAGCCCCGGCACGCGCAGGTCCGGCGCGATTTCGAACAGCGGATACAGCACGAAGGCCCTTTGCCCCAACCCTGGATGCGGGACCGTCAACTCGGCGGTTTCGATGCAGTGTTCGCCGTAGATCAAAAGATCCAGATCGAGCGTGCGCGAACCCCAGCGCTGACCGGTGCGGACCCGCCCATGCGCCTGTTCGATGCGCTGCAGTTGGTGCAGCAGCGCCGGCGCCGTCAGTTCGGTCGCCACCGCCATCACCGCATTGATGTAATCGGGCTGATCCTGGGGCCCCATCGGCGCGCTGCCGTACAGACTCGAAAAAGCCAGCTCGGTCACCCCCGAAATCGCCGCGCAATCGGCGCGCGCCGAGAGAACCTGGGCGACTGGATCGTCCAGATTGCTGCCCAGCCCGATGTAGGCGGCGACAATGCCGCTGAATGGTTTGCTCATATCGAAGTGATCGCCTGCCCGCTATCAATGCCATCAAAAGCCCGCCTTGAATCTCTACCCGTCAAACGCGGCAAAGACAAGCCGGCATGCTAAGTGGACGGATTTTCGCTCGGCCCGGTATTTTTCTTCTTGCTGCTGCGTCTGCGGCGGGTCCGGCTGTTTTTCAAATTCCGGGACGGCTGCGTCATCTTTTTTTGCGTGTCCTCATCGCCTTGCTGAAACTTGCCCCACCAGGCGGCCAGTTCGGGTTCGGCATCCCCGGTTTCGGCGCGGATCACCAGAAAATCATAGGCGGCGCGAAAACGCGGATGCGTCAACAGGCGCGCCGGCTTCGGTCCGATCCGCTGCTCGAACTTCGGCTGCAAGCTCCACACCTCGCGCATCGCAATCGTGATATGCCTCGGGATCGCGGTGCGTTTGACCTGGCGGACCAGAACCTCGCCGGCCGCGCCCTGAAAGGCGTTATAGTCGTCCATGCCGCGCTCGGCGTTGAGCCGGGTCTGCATTCTGACCGGCTCCCACAAAAACGCGGCCAGCATGAAATAAGGCGTGACCGTCTTGCCTTCGGCGATCCGGTTGTCCGAGTTCTCGAGCGCCTTGATCAGCAGCAGTTTCGGAAAGCCGTTTTCCTCGACCGCGAGACTTTTCTCGGTATCCGGGAACAACACCTGAAACAACCCGTAATGCCTCAACACTTCGAATGTTTGCAGCGCGCAACCGGACAAAAACAGCTTCAGCACCTCGTCGTAGAGGCGCGCGGAAGGAATGCTGTAGAGCAGGTCGGCCACATCGTGCATCGCCTTCTGGCAATCGGCGTGCAGATTGAAGCCGAGTTTGACCGCAAAGCGCACCGCGCGCAGCATTCTGACCGGATCTTCCCGGAAACGGGTCTCGGGATCGCCGATCAGCCTGAGCGTGGCGGACTTGTGATCATCCATGCCGCCGGTATAATCGACGACCGAGAAATCCTTGATATTGTAATACAGCGCGTTGACGGTAAAATCGCGCCGCCAGACATCCTCTTCGATCGTGCCGTACACATTGTCGCGCAACAGACGCCCTTCGTCATTGGTGACCTGTTCGTCATTGTGCTGATCGCCCCTGCCGCGAAAGGTCGCGACCTCGATCACCTCATGGCCAAAATGCACATGCGCCAGCCGAAAGCGCCGGCCGATCAGGCGGCAATTGCGAAACACGCCCTTGATCTGTTCGGGATGCGCATTGGTCACGACATCGAAATCCTTCGGTTCGCGCCCGAGCAATAAATCGCGCACGCAACCGCCGACCAGATACGCGTCATACCCCGATTTTTGCAGGCGATACAGCACCTTCAGCGCATGATCGCTGATCTGGGAGCGTGAAATCGTATGTTCGGAACGCGGGTAAATTCGAACTTGCGGCGCTTCGGGTATGGGTTTGCTGCCGGCCGATTTAACTATTTTTTTGATGAAGTTTAAAATAATCGACATTCCCTGGTTATATGTTATCTGTCTAAATCATATCATTTCGCGCTTGATAGCCCAACAGCCGCTATCCTTTTATAATCCATTCGGATATAGTAAAATGATTTGCAGATGCTAGCAAACCCATCCTGATCGTTATCGGATTGAGTCGGCGGCAGAGCTCAGGATTTTATCCCTTTTAATCACCGGCGCGCATTCAACATTACGCCTGACGAGATTGCTATGTACAGAAAATTAATTGACGGCTTTATCGACAACCCGCTTGTATCCAGCGTTTTTGCGGTGGATTTTCTGCTTTTGCTGTTCGTGCGCCCGCCCTTCGTGTTTTCGTTATTGATGCTGGGCACGCTGGCTGGCTGCTGCCTGTATCTCGGCCAGAAAGCCTCCCCATTCAAATAATTGCAATTTCCAGCTCGAAGATCCGCGCTGCCGGGCGCCAATGCCGCGCCCGGCCTCTTCCGCCGACTGGCGGCCATCGTTTATGATGCATTCTTGCTCGTCGCGGTCTTGTTCATCGCGACCGCCGCGGTACTGCCTTTCAACGCGGGCGTTGCGTTCTCGTCCAAGCAGCTTTTCTATCCTTTCTACCTGGTCGGCGTCAGCTTTCTGTTTTTTGCCTGGTTCTGGACCCACGGCGGCCAGACCCTCGGCATGCGCGCCTGGAAAATCAAAGTTCTGACCTATGACCGCGATCCGATCAGCTGGCGTCAGGCCGCCTTGCGCTTTGTCTCGGCGCTCGTTTCCTGGGCATTTTTCGGCCTCGGCTTCTGGTGGATACTGGTCGATAAACAAAAGCGCGGCTGGCATGACCATCTGTCCAAAACCGCGCTTTATTTCAACTAACTCAAAGCGCACCGTGCCGATCACCGCACATCCGGCAGTAAATTTTCATCCTGGATGCGTTCTTGCAGGCTTTTTAATACCATGATAGCGGCTCGGGCCTTATTTCAGCCGTTGCATATGATGCCTTCTAATTCCTCGATAAAGGCTTTCATGAGCTTCCTTTACAAGTTGTTAGTTTCGTCGTAAAGCATAGTTGCATCCCTTTTCGATGCCAAGTCACGCCGGCAACTTTGACACCGTCAAATAGATTATCCACCGAAATGCTTTAAACCAGCCCCAATGTTCCGGCATTCCGATTTATCAAAGGGTGCGCGGTGCACCCTACCATTGATGGGGTCTGGTGAAAAACAAAAGACGTAAATTCCAATCTTCGAAAAAGTTGGCGCTTTTGTGGAAAATATTGGAAGCTGATATACCTCAATGGACAAATGCAAGAGACGATGACCGACAGCCAACTGACTCCAGGCTTCATGATTATCCATGGCAACCAACCCGAGTTGCTGCGCCAGGTCGTGGTCAGTTGGATGCAAGCGCATCCGCTCGATCCCCTCGAAGATGAAGTCATTCTTGTCCAAAGCAATGGAATTGCGCAGTGGCTCAAGCAGGCCCTGGCCGTGGACGCATCGGCAGAGCTAACCGGCGGCTGCGGCATCGCGGCTGCATTGCAGACATTGCTCCCATCCCGCTTTGTCTGGCAAGCCTACCGGGCGGTGATCGGCAAGGATGCCGTGCCCGATGCCTCGCCTTTCGACAAGCCGCTATTGATTTGGCGCCTGATGCGACTACTGCCCGAGCTTACTCAAAAAAATGGCTATGAACCGCTCGCGCGCTTTTTGAGCCAGGATGGCGACCAAAGAAAACGCTACCAGTTGGCCGAACGCCTGGCTGATTTGTTCGACCAATATCAGGTTTATCGTGCCGATTGGTTGGCGGCCTGGGCCGAAGGCCGAAACGTCCTGATCGATTATCAAGGCAGCCAGAATCTTTTGCCTGACGAGCTGGTTTGGCAACCGATGCTCTGGCGCGCTTTACAGGCAGACGTGGGCGACGGCAGCGATACCTGCCGCGCGGCCGTGCATCATCGCTTTTTGGATTTAGCTGCGGGACTTGCGAATCGCCCCGATGATTTGCCGCGGCGCATCATCGTGTTTGGGCTGTCGTCCCTGCCGAAACAGTCGCTCGAAGTGTTACTGGCGATTTCACAATGGACTCAGGTTTTAATGTGCATCAACAATCCCTGTGAGCACCATTGGACTCATATTCTGACCGAGAAAGATTATCTCAAGCGCATCGGGCGTCACGCCAAAAAGCCCACTTTGCCGGAGAATCTGAAAGACGAAGAGCTTCACTTTCACGCGCATCCGCTACTCGCCGCCTGGGGTAAACAAGGCCGGGATTACATTGCCTTGCTGGATGAAATGGATGAACCCGGCAGGTATCGACAACGGTTTGTCGAAATCGGCCAGCGCATCGATTTATTCGAGACCCACGGCGAAGGGTGTGTGCTGAATCAGTTTCAGGACGATATCCGCGATCTTCGGCCCCTGTCCGAAAGTCGGCGGCAATGGCCTCCCGTCGATCCGCAAGGGGACCGGTCGATCCGCTTTCATGTCACCCATAGCCCCCAGCGCGAAGTTGAAGTGCTGCACGATCAGTTGCTCGCCGCGTTCGACGAAGATCCTTCGCTGCAGCCGCGCGAAATTATCGTGATGGTGCCGGACATCAATCAATTCGCGCCCCATATTCAGGCGGTTTTCGGTCAACTGAACCCGTCGGATGAGCGCTACATCCCTTACTCGATAGCCGACTTGGGCAAACGGCATCAGGCGCCGCTGGTCTACGCGCTCGAATGCCTTCTCGGCATCGATCAATCGAGACTGGCGGTCAGCGAGGTCTTGGACTTGCTGAATGTGCCGGCCGTTCGCAATCGCTTCCACATCGAAGAGTCCGACCTGGGCTTGCTGCATCAATGGATCGCGCAAGCGAACATCCGCTGGGGACTCGATGCTCGGCATCGTCAAAGCCTCGGCATCGATTTCGACTACGAGCAAAATACCTGGACATTCGGCCTGAAGCGAATGCTGCTGGGCTATGCGGTCGGCGTCGATCCCACCGGACGCCAGGCGAACGACTGGCACGACATCGAGCCCTACGGCGATGTCGCGGGTCTTGACGCCGCCCTGGCCGGACCGCTGGCCCATCTACTGACAAAAATCGAGGCCTTGCTGCAAACCTTTGCCCAGCCCGCCGCCCCGTCCGAATGGGGGGAGAGGTTGCGGAACCTGTTGCTGGATTTTTTCGCGGGCACGGATAACGACGAAACCTATTTGCTGCTGCAACTCCAGGCATCGCTCGAACAGTGGGTCGATGCTTGCGAAAATGCGGCGCTCACGGAACCTTTGACGCTGACGGTCGTGCGTGATTACTGGCTGTCGCAAATCGACCAGGGCGGTTTGTCGCAACGCTTTTTTGCCGGAAGCCTGACTTTCGCCACCCTGATGCCGATGCGCGCGATCCCTTTTCGGCGGATTTATTTATTGGGCATGAATGATGGCGACTATCCGCGCACGCATCCCGCGATGGATTTCGATCTGATGGCCAAGGACTATCGGCCGGGCGATCGCTCGCGCCGTGAAGACGACCGTTATCTGTTCCTGGAAGCCTTGCTTTCCGCGCGCGAGCACCTTCACATCAGCTGGGTCGGACGCAGCATTCATGACAATACCGAGCGTCCGCCGTCCGTGCTGGTCAGCCAATTGCGGGATCATCTTGCGGCCTGTTGGCGACTCGAAGAATCGGCCAGGGAAAAGAAACTGCTTGAAGCGCTGACCATCGAACATCGCATGCAACCGTTCAGCAAGGATTACTTCGGCGGCAACCCCGCAAAATCGCCGTTGTTTACTTATGCGCGCGAATGGCGGCCGACGCCGGCAAACCGGGCTACCCCTGCTGAATCTTCGACTGCAAATCTAGCCCTGCCTGTTTTCGATGTCCCCGTTACGTTGGGCCAATTGATCGGCTTCCTGAAGGATCCGGTCAAGACCTTCTTCCGCGAGCGGCTCGGCGTTGACTACGAGCTCGATGACCTGACCAGCGCGGATCAGGAACCCTTTGCTATCGGCCCGCTGGCGCAGTGGGCCCTGCAGGACCAGTTGATCCAAGTTCGCCTGGATGCCAAACGCCAGGGCGAGTCGGAATCCGAAGCCGTGCGGCGGCAGCTCGCGCGTATTCGCCGTCAGGGTATTTTGCCGACCGGTAGCGTGACCGAGTTGCTACAGGCATCGCTAGCCGCCCCCCTGGACGCGATGTTCGAACAGTACGGGGCGGCCTGCCAGTCATGGCCGACACTCCTTGAGGACGAAGACATTGCCTTCGAGCATCCCATCAATGGGCAAATTCTAAAGATCGAGGGACGCCTCACGCAGCTATTTGCAAACGCTGAGCAAAAGCGTTGCCGGATCGAGATCAATACCAGCAACCTGATCGAGAACAATCAATACCGACGAGACAAACTGATTCCGGCATGGATTCAGCATCTTGCAGGCCATCTGGACGGCCAGCCGCTGACCACGCATCTGATCGGCAAGAACGGCCAGGTCGTTCTCCGTCCGCTTGACCCTGAATGGGCGACACGCTGCTTCGTGGACTTGATCGAGGCTTACGTTGCCGGTTTATGCTCCCCCTTGCCTTTCGCTCCCAAAACCGCGTTAGCCTGGCTGGCGAAAGGGGGTAAGCCATTCAGCGGACCGCTCGCTCAATGCTCGTCTGACGCCTTAGCCCCCGCAAAAAAAACCTATGCGGGAGACCGCTACTCGTCCGGCGAAGTGGCAAACAACCCTTACCTGCAACGCATCTATCCGACCTTCGAAACCCTCTGGTCCGATGGCGCCTTCACCGCGTGGTCTGAACGGCTGCTGTCTCCGTTGAACGAAAACGTTGGAAAAAAAGCCGAAACGGCTCAAGTCGCCGGAGAATCCGCATGAACGACGCCATTACCCTGCTCAACCCACTGACCTTTCCGTTGACGGGCAGCCATCTGATCGAAGCCAGCGCCGGCACCGGCAAGACCTTTACGATTGCGGCGCTGTATGTCCGGCTCGTTCTCGGTCACGGTGGTCGGCATGCCTTTTTGCAGGGCCGGGCGCTGACACCGCCGGAAATCCTGGTCGTGACCTTCACCGATGCGGCCACCAAGGAACTGCGGGACCGAATCCGCGCCCGTCTGGCGGAAGCGGCCGACTATTTCCGGGCAGACCCTGAGGCGATGACCCCACTCCAGCCGGGCGAGGATTTACTCTACGACCTGCGCAAGGAATATGAGCCGACATCATGGCCGGCCTGCGCCTACAAACTCCAGTTGGCTTCGGAATGGATGGATGAAGCCGCCGTTTCGACGATCCACAGTTGGTGTAACCGCATGCTGCGCGAACATGCGTTCGACAGCCAAAGCCTGTTCACGCAAAATCTTGAGACCGACCCGTCCGAACTGTTGTCGGAAATCGTGCGCGATTACTGGCGAAACTTTTTCTATCCCTTGGGAACAGAAGACTTCGTGACGGTTCTTGTTTTTTGGGGTCAACCGAGCGCGCTTGAAAAGGCGATAGTACCTCTGATCGAGCATGCCGACCTATTGGCCCACAATCTTCCGCCGCATGAGCACTTGCAACGAACCCGTGAGGATAAAAAAGCGGCGCTGGACCGGTTGAAACAACCGTGGGCGGCTTGGTCTCAGGAGATCCGAGCATTACTGGATGACGCAAAAGACAAAAAACTGATAAACGGCCGCAAGCTAAGATCAGATTGGTATGGGAAGTGGCTAAACACGATCCACGCCTGGGCAACCTCCCCCACGCAAGAATTGCTCGATATTGCGACCGGCTGGTCACGTCTGACCCCAGAAGGCATCGCGGACGCCTGGAATAACGACCAACCTCCGACTCATCCGGGTTTTGCCGCAATCACTCCCTTGCAAGAGGCGTTGGCGAATCTCCCCGACCCCAAGCAAGGCATCTTGCTCCATGCGGCGCACTGGATTGCCAAGGCATTCGCCGCGGCGCAAAAACAGCGCGCCCAAATGGGTTTCAACGACCTGTTGACCGGCCTGGAGGCCGCATTGAACGGCAACCATGGCGACCGGCTCGCAGAGGTGATCCGCCAACAGTTCCCGGCGGCGCTGATCGACGAATTCCAGGACACCGATCTGGTGCAATACCGCATCTTCGAACGGATCTACCAGATCGACCGGCATCGGCAAGACTGCGCGTTGATCCTGATCGGCGACCCCAAGCAGGCGATCTACGCTTTCCGGGGCGCGGATATTTATACCTATCTAAAAGCACGCGCAGCCGTTCAAGGCCGTCTCTACACCCTGAGCAAGAATTTCCGTTCGACCCAGGCGATGGTCGATGCGATCAACCATTGCTTCGATTTGATCGAGAAACAGTCAGGGAATGCGGGCGCCTTTCTTTTCCGCAAGCACGGCAACAATCCGGTGCCTTTTGAACCCGTTCTCGCCCAGGGGCGGAAAGACCGGTTCATCGCCGGCAACCAAGCCGTGCCCGCGCTGACGGCGGCGGTTATCGCGACGGAAGATGTAATCAGCAAAGGCGCCTATCTCGAGCAAATATCCGAGATTTGCGCGACCCAGATCGTGACGTGGTTGAATCAGGGGCAACGGCAGTCGGCAGGATTCAAGGCTGCCGAAGGCCATTTAATCCCTCTCAAGCCCAGCGACATTGCGATTCTTGTCAACAACGGCAACGAAGCGGGCAGCATCCGCCAGGCGCTTTCACGCCGGGGCGTGCGCTCTGTTTACCTCTCCGACAAAGATTCCGTCTATGCCTCCACGCAAGCCACGGAAATTTATCGTTGGCTGTCGGCTTGTGCCGAGCCGGATAACGACCGGCTGCTACGCGCGGCCCTATCGACCCCGACCATGGGCCTGTCTTTTGCCGAGCTGGATGCGCTCAATCACGATGAAGATGCCTGGGAGAATCGAGTCCTGCAATTCAAGGCTTACCGTGAAATCTGGCAGCGGCAAGGCGTGTTGCCGATGCTGCGCAGCCTGCTCTTCGATTTCGGCTGCATTGAACGCTTGTTGCAAACGCCGGCCGATGTGGCGGGCGCCAGTGGCGAGCGCATCCTGACCGATCTCTTGCACCTGGCGGAACTGCTGCAACAAGCCAGTTACACCCTGGAGGGCGAACATGCCTTGATTCGCTTTCTGGCCGAACAGCAAGCATCGCCGTCCGGTGATGCGGAAGCGAAGAAAGTCAGGCTTGAGAGCGATGCCGATCTGATCCAAGTCGTGACGATTCATAAATCCAAGGGACTGGAATACCCCGTGGTCTTCCTCCCCTTCATCTGCGCCACCCGCCGGGCCAAAGCGACCGATCTGCCCCTCAAGTGGCATACCGACGCCGGCGAGTTGCGGATCGCCCTGGAAGACTCGCCGGAAGTGCTGCGCCAAGCCGACCAGGATCGGCTCGGCGAGGATGTGCGCAAGGTTTATGTCGCATTAACACGCGCACGCTATGCGACCTGGCTGGGTCTGGCACCACTCGAAGCCGCGGAGGCCAGCGCGATCGGGCATCTATTCGGCATCGGCCATGCCCCTCCCAACGAGCTGTTGAATACGGTTCGGCCCTTCGCGGCCTCCCAATCCGCCATTGCGGTCGTATCGGACCTGAGCGTCGATCATGCGCGCTTCGCCCCCATCGACGTCGACGCGACGCCCGGCCAAGCGCGCGTTCCGACCCACATAGCAAGGGAATCCTGGCGGATCAACAGCTATTCCGGCCTGCGCACCGAGGCCCACGCCCCCGCTTCAAGCGAGCCTGTCTCCGTCATCGATGACACGCCGCAAGCCGCCAATTTACAGGAAGTAGAACTTGAAATCCTGCCGAGTGGGAGCCAGGACGATGCGCCCAAGGCGTCCATGCACCGTTTCCATAAAGGCTCGGAAGCCGGCACCTTTTTGCACGAATTGATGGAATGGGTGGCCGACTTTGGGTTTGCGTCCGTGTTAGAGACTCCGGCGCCGCTGCGTGACGCGATCGCGCGCCGCTGCAGGATCCGGCGCTGGGATGCCTGGATCGACCCCTTGGCTCATTGGGTTCTTGCGATGCTGCAAACCCCGCTACCGATCAGCGCCAATGCCCCCGATGTCGAAGGGCTGCCTGCAAGCCTCGCGCTGAAGGACTTGCAGGCCTACAAAGTCGAAATGGAGTTCTGGTTCGAAACGCACCACGTCGATCTTGAAAAGCTGGACGCGGCCGTCGTCTCGCATACGCTCGGACAACGCTCACGCCCAAAACTGCTGCCCGAAACCCTGAACGGCATGCTGAAGGGCTTCATGGATCTGGTGTTCGAATATCAAGGCAAGTACTACGTCGCCGACTACAAATCCAATTGGCTTGGCCATCAGGACACCCACTACCACCCAGCCGCGATGGAGGAAGCGATTCGCAGCCATCGCTACGACCTGCAATACGTGATTTATCTGTTCGCGCTGCATCGCCTGCTGAAATCGCGGCTGCCGGATTATGACTATGACGCCCATGTTGGCGGCGCGGCCTATCTGTTCATGCGGGGCATTGGCGCCGAGACCGCCGGCCTGCATTTTGAGCGTCCGCCCAAAGTCTTAATGGAAAAACTCGATGCACTTTTTAAAGGCAGCGTTGGGAGAGGAACCGCATGAACGCGATAGCAAACAAAAATCCCCTGCACGACGCCGATGCGATGATCGAGCTTCTTGAGGCCTGGGTCCGGCGCGATTGGCTGCGGGAAATCGATCTCGCCCTGACGCGTTTTCTTTGGCATGAAGCCCGGGATGCCTCCCCTGAGCTGTTGCTGGCGATCGCCTTGACCAGCCATCAATTGGGCCGGGGCCATGTTTGCCTGGACCTTGCAGCGACGTTGAACGACCCGTATATGGCGCTTTCGCTCCCCCCCGAACAGTTCACCGATCATGAATTGGAACCGGTCAAGCGGCCGTCGGATTTATTGGCCGGCATGCCGTTGGCATTTTGGGCCGACAGGATCGGGCACCCCGATTTGGTTGCCGAAGGCCATGGCAAATCCCCCCTGGTGTTTGACGGCGAGCGCCTCTACCTGCGCCGCTACTGGCACTATGAACGTCATGTGGAAGCCGCCATCCTGCACCGGCTAAGCCGCGGCGAACAACTCCGCCTGACACTGCCGGAACCCGAATTGCAGGCCAGTCTTTCGGCACTCTTCCCCAGGGAAAAAGCCGGTCCTACCCATTGGCAAAAGATCGCCTGCGCGCTGGCATCGCGCAGTGCGTTCAGCATCATCACCGGTGGCCCCGGCACCGGAAAAACAACCACCGTGGTCAAATTGCTGGCCTTACTCCAAAGCATCGCACTCCAGCATGATAGCAGCCGCCCGTTACGCATGCGTTTGGCCGCCCCCACCGGAAAGGCCGCCGCGCGTTTGAAGGCGTCGATCTCAGGCGCGATCGATAGCTTGCCGGATGCCGTGCTGGAGCAAGCGGGCCTGCTCGACGCGATACCGACCGAAGTCATCACCCTGCACCGGCTGCTCGGCACCCGCCCGAATACCCGGCAATTCAAACAGGATGCCGGAAACCCGCTCGCGCTCGACGTGCTGGTCGTAGACGAGGCTTCGATGGTCGATCTGGAGATGATGGCGGGCGTGTTGTCGGCGCTACCGGAGCACGCCCGGCTAATCCTGCTGGGCGACAAGGATCAGCTGGCCTCCGTCGAAGCCGGGTCGGTCCTGGGCGAACTCTGCCGCCATGCCAGGGCCGGGCGCTTTACATCGGACACCGCAAGCTGGATCAAACGCATCACCGGCGAGACGATAGAGGCTCATCTTGTCGACGACCAAGGGCTTGAACTGGATCAACATATCGTGATGCTGCGGGAAAGCTTCCGATTCACCGCCAACAGCGGTATCGGCCGGTTGGCGGCGGCGGTCAACGCGGGCGACACCGCGCAAATCACCGCCGTGTTGCGGCAGGGTCATGCCGATCTGTCAAAACACGACCTGGCGGCCATCGATGATCCAAAGCTGGAAGAGATACTGGTCGGCCAAGCCACTACCGAAGCCGCTAAAGGCTATGCGTACTACCTGTCCATGATCGGTAAGCATCGTCCTCCCATCGAGGCAGACAAAGCCGACTTTGATGCCTGGGCGCGCGACGTTTTGGCGGCCCACAGTCAGTTTCAGGTACTTTGTGCGCTCAGAAACGGACCCTTTGGCGTCACTGGGCTCAACCATCGCATCGCCGAAATCCTGAATAAGCGGGGCTTGATCCATACCGCCACGACCTGGTATGAAGGCCGGCCAATATTGGTTACAAAAAATGACTATCGCCTGGGTTTGATGAACGGCGACATCGGCATCACGCTCAGTTACCCGCAACGGGACAAGCAGACCGGCCAACTCTCTTGGGTGACGCGCGTGGCATTTCCGAAAAGCGACGGCACCGTCGGCATCCACTGGATTCTGCCCAGCCGCCTATTATCGGTCGAAACCGTGTTCGCGCTGACCGTGCATAAATCCCAGGGCTCCGAATTTGAACACTGCGCGCTGATTCTTCCCCCGAAGCGCAATCCGGTTTTGACCCGTGAACTGGTCTATACCGGGATCACCCGTGCAAAAAAATGGCTTTCCCTGATCTGCATCGGCAACGCCGGCATGATCAACGAGGCCTCGGCGAGAACCGTGCAGAGATCGGGCGGGCTTTTTCTGAAAAAATAAGCGTAAAACCTTCATCCGAAAGAGTTGCCAGAGCCTCTGGCATGAAGGCCGGCCGGTGATGGTCTCGCGCAACGACTACGCCCTGGGCATGATGAACGGCGACATCGGCACACGCTAAAGGATCATGCCGGCAAGTTGCGGGTCGCCTTTCCGGCCCGACCCGCTGGCCGACGCAGGGATACGCGGGCTAGCGCCGGCGTGCCTGCCGGCCGTGGAAACCGCATTCGCGATCACGGTGCAAAATCGCAAGGCTCCGAGTTCGATCAGGTTGCGGACTACTTCAATGGCACCCAGCTGCCATAAAAGATGAATTTGGAGGCATTCAATATGTTACCGAGCCGGGCCACGATGAAATCCAACAAAAAATGGCACCCGCTGGGTCTGACGATATCGACGAACAGACAATAACGGAGACCATCCGTCTGATTGATCGACTGGTGCGACAAGGTATCGTCAAAAATGAACAATTTATTGTCACACCAGTGGTTTTCGAGTTTCCTGACGCGAATGTAGGACGCCCTGTCCTTGATGTCGTTGATGTTGTAGAGCACTCTCAAACTGGCCCGCAGCGGCCCAAAATGCTCGTCGGTCGACTCCTTCTTGTTAAAAATTGAGACCCCGATGGTTTTGATATATTTATAATCCCGATGAAACGCCGGAATGTTAACGGAATTATCGATATTGATACCATACCATTTGAAAAACAGCATCCCTCTTTTGACGCTCTCAACACGGCTCGCCAACTTGTCTACGATAGCTTCCGATTTGACCGTCTCCAGAACAGACTGGATTTCTTGCTGGCAATCGCCCGGCAAGTCTTCCAGACGATAGACCTTCTTATTGATATAAGGCAAGGTCAGAATATCCATCAGGATATTGAACGGAGACAACACCCAGGTCGGCACGCCATTGCCGAAAAAATACCGGAACACCAACTTGGCGTCGATATGACTATTCCGGCTCACGTCATAGATGCCGCAGAGCAGATAAAACAGCATCAACCCGGGGACATAATATGCGCCTAAGCCCAGGAAGACAAACCAACACGCGGATTGCACCCAGAATCTTTTTTTTCTCCTATCATAGGATTTTGTATCCATTGATTAAACCTTTTACCTTCAATTGATGTGGGATTCCGCGTCAATGTATCATATTTATCAAAACCCGGGCTAGCCGCGCCCTCAAAAAGCCTGGAATCTTGAGGGAACCAATTCGTTCAGATTTGATCTTTTGTTTTACTAGCGACCGATTTCGGTCGATCCCCCAAGGCTTTTCTACACCCTACGGGGCGCGCTCGCTGCTTGCAGCGCCCTGAAGTCAGGAGAGACCATGCAAACACCAGAATTCGATGTGGCCGTCGTGGGCGGCGGAGTGGCCGGCCTGTATTGCGCGATGCATGCGCCGAGCGACTGGAGCGTGGCGCTGTTCGAGGGCAGCCATCGCTTCGGCGGCAAACTGGAGACCTTTTCGCTGCATGGCTTCGATGCGGAATACGGGGCGATGCGTTTCGATCCGGTCCGGCAGTACCGCCTCGGCGAACTGATCACGGAACTGAATGTCGAAACGCAGCCCTTTCCCGAATATTCGAGCCCCCCGAATCAGCAGCTTCAATGCGATTACCGCCTGGATTCAGCCGAAAGCGGGCTCGCCACCCTCGATCTGTTCAAGCTCGCGATACAGCGGATACTGGACATCTCCGAGGCCGAAATGCTGGCGCTGACCGAAACACAACTGGAGACGATACGGCGCGAAGGCGTCTACTTTGGCCGCCCGCTATCGGAACAGGGCTTGTGGAACGTGTTCGGCAAGGTGATCAGCCACAATGCCCTGCGCTACATCGTCGCGGAAGGCAGCTTTTTCCATTTCATCCATGAAAACCCGGGCGCCGCGGCCTGGATGATCACCTGGATCAAGATGCTGCAAATGAGCCCGACCCTCAGAACGATGCGCCACGGCATGCACACGTTGACCGAGGCGATGCTGGCACGGCTGCGAATGCGCGCCGCCGAGATTCAGCGGGCGCGTGTGCTGGTGGAACTGGAGGCATATGGGCGCGAGAAGGTTCGGCTGCATTTCGCCGAAGGGCAGTCGTGCATCGCGAGGCATGTCGTGCTGGCATTACCGGAACACGGCCTGTCCCGGCTCGACGGGCTGCCGCCGAGTATCCGGGCGCTGTTCGGCTCGGTGTTGGACATTCCGCTGCTCAAATGTTTCTTCGTCGTCGACGATCCGTGGTGGGAGGAAGACATTCCGCACCGGGATCTCAAGCGCCTGCCCGCGCGCGAAATGCATTATCAACGCCAGAGCGACAAAGGCCTGATCATGGTGTATGCGGACCGGCCATATCTGAATTTCTGGAGCCAATACCTGCGCAAGGGCTATGAAACGCGGGCCGAGATCGACGGCGACAAGGAGCTGCCGCAAGCCTTCGCGCGCTTCATGAACATCGATCCGAAGCGTATCCTCAGCTACGGCATCCGCCATTGGGGCATAGAGCCTTACGGCGCCGCCTGCCACCTCTGGAAACCCGGCGTCTTGCCATGGAACGTTCAGGACAGAATGGCGGCCTTTTCGCTGGAACGCCACGGTCCCCTGAACGTGCATATCTGCGGCGAGGCTTTTTCGGACTACCAGGGATTCATCGAGGGCGCCCTGCGCAGCGCGCGCCAGGTCGTCGACGTCATGTCCGAAAAGACATTCAAGAAAACGGCCTGATCACGGCGCCGAAGTGACGGCACGCTGGCGCTGAGCATCGTGCGCGTCAAGACTTCGAGCGCCAGATGCGGCATTTCGCCGGAAATATCGACTTCGACATCGAGCGCGAATGTCCGCCAGCGTGCGAGCAACTGCGCCCCGGCCTTTTCCATCTCCGCCAGCAAGGCCAAAATATTCCGGCGTTGAAACACCGGCATCAGCAGACGCCGCCGCCGATTCCACAACGGCCCGGTGCTGGTCAACAAGCCCTTGCCCCATCAACAATTGCAGGCCTCTCGGTTTTTGCGATGAGTAGGACTTGAGTCGATTTTCTGAGGGAGGACAGCGGATTGGGTTTGGCGGTAGCTTATCAGAAGGATGTCAACTAAGCCAATTCGATGACATCATTTACCCAGCTTGGTTTCTACGGTAATCGGGCTTAATTGAGAACGCCCCCTAGATCAACTGCTTAAGGTTTCGTCAAAAATAACTTCCCGATATGATGCGGGTTCCCAACGTCAACGTTGGGAACCCGTCTCGCCAAGCTCAAGCTTGGCGAGACGGGAAACTGGAGCTTGGGAATGCGAAGTGGAAGTTATTTTTGACGAAACCCTTACTTTCTGCTTACCTTCCCCTCATCCCAACCTTCTCCCTCTGGAGAAGGAGCAAAAGCGCATTGTGTAGATGCCTGTGCTTACGCGGCAAGACTTAATGAGCCTGTGCAGGTTCAGTCAGCGTCATTGCGGTGCAATTAGCCGCCAGCACGTAGTTTGCCGGATTTTAAAATCGACATTGGCGGCCGCATGCCCGTCAGCCATAAAGTTCCGGCATATAGCACCAGCCCCGCGGCGATCCATGTGACAAGGTACAGAGCTCTCTCGCCCGAACTCCGGGCTATCCAGTCGTTCGGCTCGACCTGGCTATACAACACGGCCGACATCACGCCGGCGGCGAGCAGGATGCGCAGCAAAAACAGCCGCCAGCCTGTCGCGGGCTGATAGATCCGGTCGCGCCGCAACTTGATGAACAGCAGGGCCGCATTCAAGAAGGCGCCGAGCGAGGTCGCCAGCGCGAGCCCCGTATGCGCGAGCGGAATCGCCAGCACGTTCAACGCCAGGCTCGCGAGCATCGCATAGATGCTGTAGCGGAGCGGCGTTTTGACGTCCAGGCGCGAGGAAAACGCGGGCGCGAGCACCTTGATCAGGATGAAGCCCAGAAGGCCCGCCGAATAGGCTTTCAGACTCAGCCCCGCATAATGCACGTCGGCTACCGAAAATTCATCATACTGGAACAGCGTGAACAGGATCGGTTCGGCGAGCAGGATCAGGCCGATGGACGCCGGCAGGCCGATCAGCAACACCAGGCGGAGGCCCCAGTCCAGAGCGGCCGAAAACGCTTCGGAGTCGCCGCCAGCATGGGTTTTCGACAAGTTCGGTAGGATCGCGGTCGAAACCGCGACGCCCAGAATGCCGAGCGGAAATTCGACCAGGCGGTCCGAATAATACAGCCAGGACACGCTACCGGCGGCCAGGAAGGACGCGATCAGCGTATCGAACAACAAATTGATCTGGGTGACCGAAACGCTGAACATCGCCGGCAGCATCAAGCCGGTCACTTTTTTGACGCCAGGGTCGGCAAAACCGAGTCGCGGCTTCGGTAACAGGCCGAGGCGCAGGACCGCGGGCAGTTGAAAACACAGTTGCACGATGCCGCCGGCGAATACGCCCCAGGCCAGCGCGGTGATCGGCTCGTCCAGCAGCGGGCTCAATTCGATCGCGGCCGCGATCATCGCGACATTCAGCCAGACCGGCGTCAGCGCGGGCAATGCGAATTTGCCGTACACATTCAAGATCGCGCCGAGGAATGCGGTCAGCGAGATGAAAAACAAATAGGGCAGTGTGATGCGCAGCAGTTCGACGGCCAGGTCATGTTGCGCGCTCTGCCAGGCAAAACCGGGCGCGAGCAGCGCGATCAGGAGCGGCGCGGCGAGGATGCCGAGCGCGGTGATCAAGGCCAAAATCAATGCCAAGGTGCCGGCGGTTTTGGCGATAAAATCCTTCAGCGTCCGAGGGTCGTGGTTTTCCTTGTAATCGGTCAATACCGGCACGAAGGCATGCGCGAAGGCGCCTTCCGCGAACAGGCGGCGCAGGAAGTTGGGCAGCTTGAAGGCGGCAAAAAAGGCGTCGGTCGCGGTGTCGACGCCGAAAAGCCGCGCGATCAGCATGTCCCTGACAAATCCTAACAGGCGCGAAATCAGCGCCATGCTGCCGACCGAGGCGGTCGATTTCAATAACTGTCTGCTCAAGGGTGTCCCATTCTTGTGGTTAAGACCTTGACAATCATATCATTTATCACGATAATGCTCGGTCTATTTAACTCAATTTTGTTTTTTGCACGAGTCGAGACACTATGGCTAATACAGCACAAGCTAAAAAGCGCGCGAAGCAAGCGGAAAAAAGCCGTGTTCGCAACGCAGGACAACGCAGCAATTTGCGTACTTTCATCAAAAAAGTCATTGCCGCCGTTAACGCGGGCGACAAGGAAAAAGCGCAAGCCGCTTACAACACCGCGGTGCCAGTGATCGACTCCGCTGTAAACAAAGGCCTGATCCACAAGAACAAGGCTTCCCGCAGCAAGAGCAGACTGAACGCAAAAGTAAAAGCGCTTGCCTAATAAAGCGGCACGGCGATAACGCCAAAAAAAGGCCGAAACTCTTCGAGTTTCGGCCTTTTTTATTTCCGGAGTCGGCTGGCGCGCCCGCCGTCTAGATCAACACCATATTATCGCGGTGTATCATTTCCGCATCGTCCGCGTAGCCGAGAATTTTTTCGAATTCCGCGCTGTTCTTGCCGGCGATCAGTTCCGCTTCCGCTTTACCGTAGTTGATCAGTCCGCGCGCGATTTCATTGCCTTCTTCGTCGAGACAAGAGACCAGTTCGCCGCGCTCGAAACGGCCCGAGACCGCCTTAACCCCGGCAGCCAACAAACTCCTGCCGTTGGCTTTCAATACCTTGACCGCGCCGGCGTCGATCACCAGCTCGCCCTTGATTTGCAGTTGTCCCGCCAGCCAGCGTTTTCTGGCGACCAAGGGTTCCAGGTCCGGGATGAAGTAAGTGCCGATGTTTTTGCCCTCCATCACGCGACTGATCACCTGATCTGCGACGCCGGGCGCAATCACGGTCGCGGCGCCCGAGCGCGACGCCAAGCGGGCCGCGCGCACTTTCGTGGACATGCCGCCGCGTCCGAGGCCGCTGCGGCTGGCGCCGGCCATCTGGTCGAGGTTCGGATCGTTCGCGCGGATTTCGGAAACCAGGGTCGCATCGGGGTAGACGGTCGGGTCGCCGGTGAAGAGGCCTTGCTGATCGGTCAGGATGATCAATAATTCGGCTTCGACCAGATTCGCGACCAGCGCGGCCAACGTATCGTTGTCGCCGAAGCGGATTTCCTCGGTCGCGACCGTGTCGTTTTCATTGATGACCGGCACGACGCCGAAATCGAGCAGCGTCAACAAGGTGCTGCGCGCGTTCAAGTAGCGCCGGCGGTCGGAGAGGTCGTCGTGGGTCAAGAGGACCTGCGCGGCATGCAGCCCGTGCCGTTGAAAATTGTCGTCGAAGACGCGCACCAGCCCCATCTGGCCGACCGCGGCCGAAGCCTGCAATTCGTGCAGCGTGGTCGGACGGGCTTTCAGGCCGAGGCGGCACATGCCTTCGGCGACCGAGCCGGAGGAGACCAGGACCACGTCGATGCCGCGTTGCCGGAGTGCCGCCATTTGCGCGACCCAGCCGGCAATCGCAGCTTGATCGAGGCCCTTGCCGCCCTTGGTCAGCAGCGAACTGCCGATTTTGACGACGATCCTTTTAACATGCGAAAAATCATTCCTCTTCACTGTCTTTGCGCCGCTCTTGTTCCAGAAAGTCCATGATCGCGAACATCAACTCGCGCGTGCCCTCGCCGCTGGTCGCCGAAATCTTGAAGACCGGACCGTCCCAGTCCAACGCGTCGACGATCGCGTCGCAGTGCGCGTCGACTTCGTCCGCCGGCAGGATGTCGGTCTTGTTCAGCACCAGCCAGCGCGGCTTGTCCGCCAGTTCGTCACTCCATTGCTCGACTTCGTGAATGATTTTTTGCGCGGAAGTGACCGGGTCGTCGCTGCTTTCGTAGGGCGCGATATCGAGCACGTGCAGGAGCAGACCGGTGCGCGACAGGTGCTTCAGGAATTGCAGGCCGAGGCCCGCGCCGTCGGCGGCGCCTTCGATCACGCCCGGAATGTCCGCGATCACAAAGCTCTTCATCTCGTCGACGCGCACCACGCCGAGATTCGGGTGCAAGGTCGTGAACGGATAATCGGCGACTTTCGGACGGGCGGATGACACCGCGCGGATCAGGCTCGATTTCCCCGCGTTCGGCATGCCGAGCAGGCCGACGTCGGCGATCAATGTCATTTCGAGGAGCAGGTTCCGATGCTCGCCCGGCGTACCCTTGCTGGCCTTTTGCGGCGCGCGGTTGATGCTGCTCTTGAAGCGCGTGTTGCCGAGGCCGTGAAAGCCGCCCTTCGCGACCAACAGAGTTTCGCCGACCTCGGTCAAATCACCCATCACCTCGCCGGTGTCGGCGTCGCTGACGCGCGTACCGAGCGGTACCGGCACATAGCAGTCCTCGCCCTTGCGGCCGGTGCAGTTACGGCTCATGCCGTTTTGGCCGCGCTCAGCCCGGTGCACGGCGTGATAGCGAAAATCCGCCAAGGTATTCACGTTCTCGACCGCGACCAGAAAGACATGGCCGCCGTCGCCGCCGTCGCCGCCGTCGGGTCCGCCGAGCGGAATGTATTTTTCGCGCCGAAAGCCGATGGCGCCGTTGCCGCCATCGCCAGCCTCGACGCGTATTTCTGCTTCGTCAACAAATTTCATCGATCAATTATGCCGTGCAGGTTTACCTGCGATCAAAACAAAAAAAGCCCCGCGATGGATATGCGGAGCTTTCTTGGGGAGTTCCGGGTTGCCCAAAGCAAATCCCGAAACATGACTTACGGAGTTACCCTGGATTTCGGCTTAAACTTAGGCAGCAACGATGCTGACAAATTTACGGCCTTTATCGCCTTTAACCTGAAATACGACTCTGCCGTCGGCCGTCGCGAACAGGGTATGATCCTTGCCGAGCCCTACGTTGTCACCGGCATGGAAATGCGTGCCGCGTTGACGCACGATGATGTTTCCGGCTTTGACGACTTCACCACCAAAACGTTTAACGCCTAATCTTTTCGCGTTTGAGTCGCGACCGTTCCGAGTACTACCACCCGCTTTCTTATGAGCCACAATACACCTCTTGAGGAATTATGCAGAAATGCCGGTGATCCGGACTTCTGTGTAATATTGGCGATGGCCCATTTGTTTCATATGGTGCTTACGCCGTCTGAATTTAATGATTTTGATCTTTTTGTGGCGGCCTTGCGACAACACGGTCGCGGAGACTTTGCCGCCTTCGATGAAAGGCGCGCCAACTTTGACTGCATCGCCTGACTGAACCAGCAGAACTTTGTCGAATTCAACGCTGTCGCCAGTACCCAGCTCCAATTTTTCTATTTTCAAGGTCGTACCTTCGGCCACCCGGTACTGTTTACCACCCGTTTGAATTACCGCATACATCAGAGTAAGCTCCGTCAAGCATTTACTGTAAAAAGTGAACAGACTATTATATTCGTATTTGACGGCTCGTCAATCAAAATCTGACCAAGCCGCAAGTTATCCTTGATAAAGTATCATAAAAAAGCTGTTGACAGCAATAGCCCTTATTCAATACGATGGGGAGTTTGCTGTTGATTAGGACGTTTCGTAACAGCTTGATTGCAGTGGATTTGCAGTTTTAAGATCAAACATAACCCCCCCTTTTTCCCATACTGATTAGCATGGCATTGCAAACACACACCGCCCCGAGTCCAACGGCCCCGATCGATTTCGATTCGATCAAGAACTTAACCCAAATCGAAGCCCAAGCCGTTGACCAACTGATCATTAACGAGCTCAGTTCGGATGTGGTGCTGATCAATCAGATGGGACATTATATCGTCGGCAACGGCGGCAAACGCCTTCGGCCGATGCTGCTGCTGCTCGCGGCGAAGGCGCTCGGCGAGATCGACGACAAGCATCTGATCCTGGCCGCGGTGATCGAGTTCATCCACACCGCGACCTTGCTACATGACGACGTGGTCGACGAGTCCGACCTCCGGCGCGGCAAGGAATCGGCCAATGCGGTCTGGGGCAACGCGGCCAGCGTGCTGGTCGGCGACTATCTGTATTCCCGCGCCTTCGAGATGATGGTGCGTACCGGCAACATGCGGGTGATGGAAATCCTGTCGAAAACCACGACATTGATCGCCGAGGGCGAAGTCTTGCAACTTCTGAACTGCAACAACCCCGAAACGACCGAGACCAAGTATCTCGAAGTGATCTCCCGCAAAACCGCGATCCTATTCAGCGCGGCGACCCGCCTCGGCGCGGTGATCTCCGGCACCTCTTCCGCGACCGAAGAAGGCATGGCGCGTTACGGCCAGCACCTCGGCATCGCCTTTCAATTGATCGACGACGCGCTCGATTACAAGGCCAACCCGGACGAACTCGGCAAGAATCTCGGCGACGACCTGGCCGAAGGCAAGCCGACCTTGCCGTTGATCTATGCGATTCAGAACGGCAGCGAGGCGGATGCGAAAATCGTGATCGACGCGATCCAGAACGGCAAGCGTGACGCTTTCAACGACGTCTATGCGGTCGTGCAGCGCACCCAGGCGATCGCTTACACCGAACGGCGCGCCGACGAGGAAGCCGAAAAAGCGATCGAGGCGCTGGAGGTATTGCCGGAATCGGCATACAAGGACGCCCTGATCCAACTGGCGAAGTTTTCGGTGCAGCGGAATTATTGATCAAATCGGATTCAATTGATCGCCCGGGACGATGGTTCCGCCAATTTTCTTTTTTATCAGCCCTCTTAATAGGATACACATGCCAAAAATCACGATTGAACATAACCCCAGCGAAGAACGCCTGCAAGAATTGGGCGTTGCGGATTGGGCGATATGGGAAAAAGAAGTCTCCCAGTTCCCGATCGACTTCGACGAAACCGAGACCGCGTATATTCTGGAGGGCGAAATCCTGGTCACCCCGGAAGGCGGCGAGCCGGTACGCATCCTGCCGGGCGACCTGGTGGTCTTCCCGGAAGGCCTGAACAGCCATTGGGAAGTCGTCAAGCCATTGCGCAAGCATTACAGCTACGATTAAGCAGGTTGAAAAAAGGCATCTTCGGATGCCTTTTTTATTGGCTTTCGCCCTTCGAGGAGGAACAATCCTTGACTTCACTCTAACCCCATGACGCATCTGCCACACCAGGCTCGTCTGGCTGTTTTTTTAGCCCACTTCATCAAGTAATCCTCCCGCCCGCCAACTCCGATTTCCATAACTTGTCTCGGTACGCAGGCCGTGGCGCTTAACCCGCATCCTAAAAACAACTTGATCCAAAAGCCTTGGGGATTTAGTTTTGGCCAGGTGTGTTTACATTTTTGATCGGCGCTATGTTGGATGCACTAAAATTTATTTGCCTTGTAGCATTTGTTTGAATTAAAGTCGCGCGCATGGATTTAGCAGACTGACACCATAAATTTTTAAGTCTTTTTTTGGGGTCTAATTTTAGTTAGGGCCGTAGGATGGGTAGAGGCATGGACGCCGAAACCCATCATCCTGGGGCGAGATGGGTTTCGCTGCGCTCTACCCATTGCCTCGGTCAACACCTCAATCCAGTGTGTTAGACGCACACATGCATTGACTTTGAATATACCCGGAGATTTCCGCGCGTCGTAACCCGCCGTCGGGTAAGCCATTACTCCAAATCTCGTTCCTGTGCATCCACTGGAGCCGCTCATTCCAATCGACATTGCCCCAAGCGGACAAAATCGTCGAAACTCGAATAAGGCCAATCGGCGACACGTTTAACCAAACCGTGCGACTGTCGCAAACCTGACCAAGGATTACAGGCAACATTCGGCGATTAAAATAGACCTATCCCATTGAATTATTGGTAGTTTCACAAAATCACGACAGTGATCGCGCGGGCGAAGTAAGCTCATCCCATGCCCACTCTAAAAAAAACACATCGAAGCTGATCACAAAATCAGCTTAATGTTTTATTTAGACTACACTTATTCTCGCCAGTGACTCTAAAAACCCACACCTTTCCCTGGCCTAACTTCAACCGGTACGCAGGCAACTTTCCCGCCGTGCCAACAAAAAAGATAACAATAATGAAAAAACCATTCAGCAAGCAAACAACACTCTTACTAACCAGCATCTCCCTTGTACTCGCCCATAACGCCAATGCCGCGACAATCTGCGTTAATCCAAACAGCGCCAACTGTGAAGCAACCGTGGCGAACGGCATTGCCGCCGCAAACCCGGGAGACACCGTGTCCATTGCGCCGGGCGTTTATTTTGAAGAAGGCCTCACGATTAACAAACCGCTGACCCTCAAAGGCTCGGCAAAGTCGATCATTGATGGCGGTAAAATACCCGACCCCGCGAATAACACCCCTCCTATCGGCTTGATTCACGGTTCAACCCACGCCTTTATTATCGCCGCCAATGATGTCGCGATACAGGGCGTGACGATCCGAAACTCAGGCGGTAACGGCATACAAATCGAGAATGGCTTTACCGGCGCAACCATCAACAACGTAACCATTAACAATGCAGGAAGTTACTGTATAGGCTCTTCGTCGAGCAATGACGATGTTGCGATATCGGGCAGCAAATTGCTGTCCTGCGGTAGTGATGGCATTAGACTCAATGGAAACAACGTAACCATTAGCAAAAACAGTGTCTCTCACTTGGATAGTGGCGGCATCTTTGTATCCGGCAACGGCGCTACGATTACCCAAAACGAAGTTTCTGTCGCCGCTGACGATGACCTTATCGACGTGACCGGTAATGAAGCCGTCGTGATGAAAAACAAGATATATAACTCAAACGACTATGGCATCGATGTAAACGGAGAAAACCCGCTGGTCACGCTCAATACGGCGGAAGGGGTTTACGGTTATGCCATTCATGTATCGTGCAGTAACAATTGCAGCACAGCCCAGGTTACAAAAAACAAGCTGAGCAATACCGGCCAGGGCGAGTATAACGGAATTTATATCAGCCCTTCCGCCGATGGCCTGCTGGTCGAAAAAAACAGCATCAACACGACCAATGAACAAGCCATTTATGTTTCTGGCAGCGGCAAAACCACAATCAACCAAAACAAGATCGTCAATGCGGGAGCCGAAGAATCCTGTATCTATGCCGGTAGCGGCGCTCATGTCATCACCAACAACCAAATCAGCGGTTGCCGTTATGAAGGCATCGAGGCAAAAGGCGACGGCATCGAAATCGCCAAAAATACCATTAAAGGCGCGGGAGATAACGGTATTTTTGCAGATGCGAATAACGTAAATGTTCATCACAATACTATCAGCAAATCAACCGGCTTCGGCGTGATTACCGGAATCTCCCGCACCGGTATAGAAATTACCGACAACGTGATCAAAGACAATCGCGACCAAATTTGCGACGCTAGCCCCAGCAGCACCCTCATCATGGGCAACGCCGGCAATGGCGCAACCTGGAAAGTAGGCTCGACCTTTGGCACCGAAGGCAATGACAGTTGCGATTTTCTTTAAATCGATTTTGATAACGACATGAGACAGTCAACGCACTGTCTGACTGCAATCCTGATTGCAAGCTTGACGGCTTGCAGTCAGGAACAGGCGGACACCCCAAACACCGTGGCAATTGCCAGCAAAACCGATGCGGCTTCGGGCTTTTCTACACCCAGCCCCAAACCCACTGACTCCAGGCCATCCCCACTTCCTTTGGCGCCCGACCCTGTATTGACCGAAGCCAATCCATCGGATAATAACGTTGCCGCGCGTCAGCAAGACCTAGGCGAAGACGACCTTGAGTCCGAATTGCAGGAGAAAGCCGATAAAAAAAGCAAAAAAGATAAAAGCGACAAGGACCATTCGGCAAAACGCGAAGTAAGACCGCAACTGCCCCCGATGAGCGCAGGGGAGAAAAAAGCGCTTTTTGAAAAACGGGCAAAGAATGAAGCCGATTTGCAGGCCGCCGCGCGCAAAACCATTCACAGCGAGAACAAGGCCGAGCGCTTGGAAGCCGTGCAAGATTTGACGCCCGATGACGCTGGCGATCTGAAGCTTTTGCTAGAGGCGCTCAATATCGACGCAGACGCCGAAATCAGGGCGGAAATTGCCGGGAAGCTGAGTTTTGGCGAGTATCCGAGCGCGGTGCCGGGCTTGATCAAAGCGCTGGACGATCCCCGAACCGAAGTCGTGCTTGCGGCCATCGAATCCCTAAGCTGGTACGATGGCGCTGAAAAAAACTCCATAACCCAAGCCTTGTCGCACTTGCAGGCCCATCAGTCAACCAGCGTGCGGGACGCCGCCCAAACCACACTGGATTCGCTCGATACCGATATTGATTGATAGCTCCCCCTCCCGCAACTGTCTTTTAAGTTAGGCTGTCCAAGATAAGAAGCCCATCAATCACGAACAATGGGCTTCCTTCGTCATCCCATGACACGGCGCGTCTTAACGGCATCCCCACAAACCCCGTCGGAACGAGAAAAAAAATAACTTAAATCTGATCAAACCGGCACCAAAAAGTACAGCAACGGGTCCTAGAATCGTTACCCACAGACCAAATGAAGGGGATTGCGATGATCACTCGACGAGACTTTCTGAAACGCATTGCAGAAGGAGTTACCGCCTGCGCCGGCGGTGTTTTGGTTCCACGCATTGCTCTCTCCGGCGCCGCCTCGAAAGGATTGCCCGAACTGCCAGCGGCGGTTTTGGAATCTTTGCCTGGCAAGAAATCGCTGATCAAAAGATCCTATCGGCCGCCAAACTTCGAGACGCCAGTCACCTACTTCAACACGCAGTTCACGCCGAATGAGGCCTTCTTCGTGCGTTACCATTTGGCCAATATTCCGGAAGTCAATGTACAAGACTGGAAACTGCGGATCGGCGGCGAATCGGTCGAAAAACCGCTCGAATTCACGCTCGATGAACTCAAAAGCCGCTTTGAAGCGGTCGAAATTGCCGCCGTCTGTCAATGCGCCGGCAATCGCCGCGGCATGGTTCAACCCCCTGTTCCCGGCATTCAGTGGGGGTATGGCGCGATGGGCAATGCGCGCTGGAAAGGCGTCAGGCTCAAGGAGGTGCTGAGCCGGGCCGGGCTCAAAAAAGACGCCCTGGAGGTCGTCTTCAATGCGGCGGATTCAGGCATGATCGCCCAGACGCCGGATTTCGCCAAAAGTCTGCCGCTAGCGAAAGCGCTCGATCGAAACACCCTGATTGCGTTCGAGATGAACGGCGAACCCTTGCCGCATTGGAACGGTTTCCCGGTCCGACTGGTCGTGCCGGGATGGACGGCGACTTACTGGGTCAAGCATCTGACTGCGATTGACGTGATCCCCAGGCCGTTCGAAGGCTTTTGGGTAAAAACCGCCTACCGTCTGCCGAAGGAAGCGTTTCCGATGCAGGAACGGTTCCTGTCGCAGGAAAACGCGGCGAATACGCCGATCACCGAAATGATGGTCAATTCATTGATCACCAATATCGAGAGCGGACAACGCTTCAGACTGAGTCAATCGATTGATCTAAAAGGGATCGCCTGGGATGACGGCTTTGGGATTCAGCAGGTTGAGGTCTCCATCGACGAAGGAAAGTCGTGGCGGGAGGCCATGATCGGGCATGACTATGGCCGCTTTTCCTGGCGGCAATGGCATTTCCGCTTCAAGCCGCACAAGAAGGGAAGCTATCGCCTGATGGTCAAGGCGACGAACCGTAGCGGCGTGACGCAGCCCCTTCAGCTGATTCAAAACCCGGCGGGCTATCACCATAATCGGATGCAGACGATCGATCTGCAAGTCATTTGACGGGAGGCGGCCATGAAAACAGGATTTCTGTTCATAAACATTTTATTGATCCCGGCAACCGCACTTGCCGATGAAAGCCGCATTCAATTAAAAGAAGCGCAGGGAAAACCACTGGTAACGGCCAATTGCACGCTGTGCCACAGCCTCGATTATATCCAGATGAATGCGGGGGTTCTGGACAAATCAGGATGGCAAAAGACTGTCGATAAAATGATCAAGGTGATGGGGGCTCCGATCAAGCCGGAAGACGTAGACCCGATCGTGGCTTATCTGGCGAAGAATTACGGAAAGTAGGGTGCGCACCGCGCACCATTCAATAAGCCTATTTTCCGGTATGAGTTAGCATCGAAAAGGGGCGTAATACGACGTTCCCTGCTGATTGGCTTTTTATTCGACCCTCATATCGTCAAGATCCGAAAAATCCAGAGGCCCTCTCGACGAGCATCCCCAATGGGAATCATACACGCCAAGTTTTACCCAACGGTGGAACGTCGAATAAGGCCAATCGCAAGGGCGTTCGACCAAGCCATGCTTTACCGGATTGTAATGGATGTAATCGAAATGCCGTTGGAAATCGCTTTCATCGCGCAATGTATGTTCCGCGTAATAGCGTTGCCAAACGCCACGTCGGCGATGGGCAATTCGGGATTTCGAGCCGAGTTTTTCCGCGCCGCCCAAGGCAAGCCAGGATTGGGTGAAATGTTTTTTGATCGCGCCCCAGCGCTTCGGATAGTCTGCATCGCCCGGAGGCAGCGTCCAGATGGCGTGCATATGATCGCGCAGCATCACCATCGCATCCACCCGGAACGGCGGCCAGCGCTGGAAACAATCCTGAAAAGCCGCGCGCAATAAATCGCGGGCGAGGTCGTTACCCAAAATCCGAGCCCGCCTCTCAGTCACCACGGTGAAAAAGTAGGAGCCTCCAGGAACATAACACCATCTGTAATTCGACATGATTCCTCCGTAGGGTGCGCACCGCGCACCATTCAAGCCTTCCGAGGGCTGGAACATTAGGGTCATTTTACAGAATTTCGGCGGATAATCTATTCCGGTTACCGAGGTTTCTGGTGTGAATTGACATCTTACTGGGGCGCAATGCGCCCCCTACTTATCTGGCGAAGAATTACGGAAAATAGGCGTAGGGTGCGCACCGCGCACCATTCAAGCCTTCCGAAGGCCGGAACATTAGGGTCATTTTACAGAATTGGCGGGTAATCTATTCCGGTTACCGAGGTTTCTGGCGTGAATTGACATCTTAATGGGGCGCAATGCGCCCCCTACCGGGCTACTTATCTGGCGAAGAATTATGGAAAATAGGCGTAGGGTGCGCACCGCGCACCATTCAAGCCTTCCGAAGGCCGGAACATTAGGGTCATTTTACAGAATTTCGGCGGGTAATCTATTCCGGTTGCCGAGGTTTCTGGCGTAAATTGGCATCTTAATGGGGCGCAATGCGCCCCCTACCGGGCTCGATAGGCCGAGTTTCGTTTCTAAAAATATAAAACGTCTATCAGACGCATCTTAGCGTATAGTGGTCACACTGACCTAAGCGATGGCAAACCAATATGTCATGACTGCGCTAAGGTAAAGCAATTGACAAGCCTTCAACTATCCGAATCAGGAGTGGTTATGATTTCTTTCCCCAGACTTGAATCCTGGAATAACTTGACAAAAATGGCTACCGTTGTGGCGCAAGTTGACAAAAAACGGGTGCTCTGCCGTATCTCGTATGAGAGTCTGAGAGCCAAATTTGGCGCTTCGGATGATAAGTTCATGCAGTCGGTAGCCCAACATCGCGCGGATATACAAGAGGCCGCGAAAAGGGTGATAGAGCGGGATGACTATGAGGCGGACGGTTCCGTTCTTATCCAAACGAGCGACCTCTAGTCGCAACGAAAACTGCGCCCGCATCGATAAGTATGGTTGCGGGATATACACACTGTGGCGCTTTGTTCGCTATAAACTCTTTCCATGCACGCACCCCAACAGATCATTAATCAAACCAAAAAATGGATCGATGATGTCGTGGTGGCTTGTCATTTCTGTCCTTTTGCCGCTCAGGTAGTCAAGCAAAAAAAAGTCCATTACGAAGTTGAAACCGGTACAGATTCGGATGCCTGCATGGATGCCGTGTTACGCGAACTCATCCGGTTGGACAATGATGCCGACATTGAAACCAGTTTTCTGATATTTCCGCACACATTCACCCAATTTGATGATTTCCTTGACCTGGTAGCGCTTGCAGAGGCGCTTTTAAAACGAAACGGATACGTCGGTATTTATCAATTGGCCAGCTTTCATCCCTTGTACCAGTTTGACAACGCGCCTGAAAATGATGCGGCCAATTATACCAACCGTTCTGTTTACCCGATGCTGCATTTGTTACGGGAGGCCAGCATTGACAAGGCTTTGGAGCATTATAAAAACCCGGAAAACATTCCGTCCGCCAATATCGATTTTGCCCGGGGAAAAGGGTTAGCTTTCATGGGGAAACTGAGAGAGACTTGTCTTTAGGGCTGGATGGCTCCGTTCTGCCGGAAGGCCTGTAGGGTTGCGCATCGCGCACCCTTCAACTATGATTCCCAGCGTGATTTGGCATCAAAAAGGGGCGTGATGTGCCCCTTACCTAGTTTCCCGACGGATATAACGGATAAAGCAGCCATGGTGATGGCGCAACGCTCAACGTGTCCGGTGCAGCGTTTTGTTTGCAGTAATATCTTGCAAACTCCCGGAAACATATTTATGCAACACACTCGCCACCAGAGACTGATAAGGCAACCCTTCTTCCAACGCTCGGCGTTGCAGTGCTGCCAAATCGCTGCTGGATATCCTGACACTAATGCGCTTATCTTTCTTGAAAATCTCGGCAACCGACTGAGCCAAAAGCTTTTTGCGATCTTCCGTCAATGCCGACTCAAACTCACCGGCATCAAATGCATCCAGCAACTCCTGTTCTTCTTGATTTAGTTTCACTTTACTCATCTCTACCTCGCAAATATTGCTTGGTCGCCTTACGGCTGGGAATTATGGTCTTAAGAAAAATCTCGTTGGCCGTTTCAATATAAGGCGCCAAATAAACGTAGTCCTCAACACGGACCACGAACAAGCGCTGATTCGGATATCTCCCACTATTGGGGTGACAGACATCATCCAATAAATCCCCGCTCTGCATTGAAAAGAGAATATCTTCGAAAGAGATGTCTCTTTCACGTATCAGCGCCTGGTTTTTCTCGGCATTCCAATGAAATTGTTTCATATCGATAACAATAACACGGCGTATGTCTGATGTCATCAGGCGGCGTATCAGTCCTGATGCAGCTCCTGTCGCCACCGCATCTTATCGTATTGAAAGGGACGAAAGACATGCCCACCCTGGCTAAGCCGCTTTTGCGCTGTAAAGCAGTTTCGCTACCAGTGCTGCGCCAGTAACTTGTCCTACAACCGGAACAGAAAGCAGCAAGCTGATGACACCAATCTTCGCGAGCTTTAGTCCCGTTGCGCGCGCTGCGAGATGCTCGAATTCTTCCCAGTTGATCTCTTCCTGTTGATAGCGACACCAAAGCTCCCAAACCACCATGCCGGCGGAAGTGACAGCAAGCGCCGAAAAGTAGTCCCAAAGATCGTCTGTATCTTGCGCCGAAACCATTCTGTCTACGAAATCTTCGACATTAGCTGTTAACTCGTCGTTTGAATGCCCCGATGTTGGTAAGTCCATTCGCTGTGCCAGTTCATCAGTGACAAAGATTTCTCCGCCTGGGTGCCGTTCAATCCAGCCGTTGACATAAGCTTCATCATCAGTCGCCTTTAGTTGTGCCGCCCAAGTCTCGCCTGTTGATATATCGAGGAACTGAACGGAAGTTTAGCCACCAATTCCTGCGCCTCTTTGCAGTCATGGACTTCCCCGCCGGTGACCGAGAAGTGGATGGGAAGTCCGCCCGCATCAACGGCCATGTGAATTTTCGTCGTGTTACCGGCAACCGATTTCCCGATTGCCGTTTCCT